>ERZ1106976.232-NODE-232-length-64699-cov-26.972851_pt1 | contig 64699 bp, 52 predicted proteins | sample MGYA00403687_ERZ1106976 | MGnify/ENA primary metagenome ERZ1106976 (study PRJEB35170, sample SAMEA104062446) | human gut metagenome | biome: human gut; feature: human-associated habitat; material: faeces | place: Denmark | collected 2013-02-22 ... | reverse complement strand
GGGGCTCTGCTCCGCCCGCGGGTAGCGGTTTCGTCGGAAGAACGGGCGGAGCAGAACCCCGCCCCTACAGAACGCACCCCATGGCTTCCCCTATGAGGGGAAGCTGTCGCCGAAAGGCGACTGATGAGGTGGACTGCGTCGGATATTCGGGAGCAGCCCACCTCTCCGTCTCGGCTTCGCTGTGCCAGCTCCCCTGCTTTTATTCCTCTGTCAGCGGCATGACGGCGAGCTGAACCTCGGTGATGGGGGCGAAGCCGTAGAGGGTATCGGCGCGGACGGTGTACCAGGTGTCGAAATTGCCGAGGACGGTGACGGGCGTGCCGTTCGGGAGCTGCGCGAGGATCTCCGCGTCCGGCTCCGGGTACGAGCGCAGGCGCAGATAGCCGTCCGCGCCCGCGGCCTCGGCCTCAAATTCGTCGCCGGGCGTGAGGAAGGGGACGCCGAAATACTCCGTCACGCCGAGACTGAGCGTCCGCGCGACCGCGTCCAGATTCCCGGTCAGCCAGTTTGCGTCGTCCACATTGTCGTGATACCCGATCTCTGCCAGCACGGCCGGGACCCGCGTCCGGCGGATCTCGCCGATGATCGTGCTCGGCCGGGCCTGCACGCGGTCCGGCAGCGGATAGATGGTCTTCATGTTGTCCACAAGGATATTCGCCATGCGCAGCCCGGCCTCGCTCGTCGGATAATAGTAGAAATCGACGCCGCGCAGCTGCCCGGCCAGCGCCTGCGGCGCGGCGTTGGAGTGCAGCGCGAGATGGAAATCCTGCCGCGACGCGTTGGAATCGCGGATCGACTGCGCGGCGCTGCCGTCCGGGTCGTTGCGCGTGACAGTGATGCCGCTGGCGTGCAGATACGGCATCATTTCGTCCGCCAGCGCGTTCATCCAGTAGCGCTCGTCGCCGGTCGTGACGTAGGGATTGAAATACTGTGTGGACGGACTTAAAAATAAAAATGGCATACGTTTGCCCCTGCCTTCCTGCATGATTGGCATATTCTATGCAGGAGACGTTTTTTTGTTTACAGTCCGCCGAGTTTATGATACCATACAGGATGGACAGCAAAGGAGTCAGACAGTATGCAGTATATCATTCTGGATATGGAGTGGAACCAGCCGTGGCCCGGGTCCTACAGCGCGAAGAAGGCGCTGCCCTCGCCGCTGCGCGGCGAGATCGTGCAGATCGGCGCTGTGCGCATGACGCAGGACCAGCAGGTCGCCGACGAGTTCCAGATCCTCATCCGGCCGAAATATTTTAAGAAAATGAACCGCAAGGTCGCCTCGCTCACCGGCATCCGCGACAGCGTGCTGCGCGAAAAGGGCGTGAGCTTTCCGGAGGCTGCGGCCAAGTTTCAGACCTGGTGCGGGGAAGAGAGCATCTTCCTCACCTGGGGCTTTGACGATATTACCGTCCTGCGGGAAAATCTCGCCGTGTTCGGCCTCGCCGACGGCTGGACGGCCCGCTGGTACAACGCGCAGCTGATCTTCAACGCCCAGACCGACGGCTCCGGCGCGCAGAAGGCGCTCTCGACCGCCATGCAGATGATGGACATCGAGCCGACCCGCGCCGCGCACGACGCGCTGGGCGACGCCTATCATACGGCGCTCGTCTGCCAGCGGCTGCGGCTGGCCGAGGGCATCGCCGCCTATGACGCCGCCGTGCAGGCGCACGAAAATGGCTTCCACGGCGCGGAGCTGCCCGGCTGTGTCGGCCGCGCGGTATTCCACGGCTACGCGGACAAGACCGCCGCGCTCGGCGCGATGAGCGGAAAGGAAAACCGCTGCCCGGTCTGCGGCGGGCAGATGACGGCGGGAAAATGGTACACGCAGCAGGGCAGGCGCTATCTGACCAAGGCCCACTGTGAGACGGACGGCGATTTTTATATCCGCGTCCGCCTGGTCCACGAGGATGAGGCGCTGCGCGTCAGCCGTCTGGTCTACGAGCCGACCGAGCAGGTCGCCAAGAGCTATGCCGCGCTCGCCCAGAAGCCGCGGGCCCGACGCCCGCGCCGGCGCAGATCCGCCCGCGTCAAGGCCAAACCGGCCGAACCGAAAAATCCGTAAAAAACCGGCCTCCACAACAGCTGTGGAGGCCGGTTTTTACGGTTCGTCCGGGTCGAAGCGTTCGAAGATGGGGATGCTGCCGTCTGCCTCGCAGGCGAGCAGATCCTCTTTTTTGCGGATGGTCCAGCTGACCTCCTGCGCGCCCCAGGTGCGCACGCAGGCACGCAGGCAGTAGCCCTTCCGGTCTTCAAACTTGTAGGCGATGAAATCCGGGACGGTCAAAAAGTTCAGCAGCAGATTGCCCGCGATGAACCGCTTGTACCAGGGAAGCCCTGCCTTGTCCTTCTCAAAATTCATCGACAGCTGGCCGCGGCAGATCTCCGGGCGGAGCTTTTTTACGTCGATGAGCGCGAAGGGGTCGAACGACTCGATGCAGAACTCGCCCTTGTACGTGTCCAGCCGCTCGCAGACGGCTTTGGCCAGCGCCTGATGGTTGCCGCGCGCGGTCTTGAGCTCGATGATAAGGGGCGTGGCGGACTCGAACAGGGCCAGCACCTCGTCGAAGGTCGGGATCTGCTCGTCCGTGCCCTCGAGCCGGAGCTGCTTCAGCTCCTCCAGCGTCAGATCCTCGATCTGGCCGTCTACATTCGCGCAGCGCCGCAGATCGGAATCGTGGAAGACGGCGAGCGTGCCGTCCTTCAGCAGGTGCACGTCCAGCTCCGCGCCGAAGCCGTGCTCGATGGCCCGGCGGAAGGCGGGGAGGGAGTTTTCGGGGATGACGGGCTTGTCATGGAAGCCGCGGTGCGCGTAGCGGTATTTTTTGAGGAGCTCCCACTTCGGGTGCCCCTTCCGGCACCGCAGCGCCAGCGTGAACAGCAGATCCAGCGCCAGAAGCACGATCAGAATGATGCAGATTGTCAGCATGGTAAAGACTTCTTTCTTTTGATAAGTTGGTTCAGCAGCACAAAGGCTCCCCTTCCAGGGGAGCTGTCACCGAAGGTGACTGAGAGGTTGCTGCAAATTTGATACGACCTCTCCGTCACGGCTTGCGCCGTGCCGCCTCCCCTGGAAGGGGAGGCTTTGGACTTGCGCGCTCCCATGGCTTCCCCTATGAGGGGAAGCTGTCGCCGAAGGCGACTGATGAGGTGGACAGCGCCTCGTAGACGCAAGTGCCTCCACCTCATCCGTCACGGCTATCGCCGTGCCACCTTCCCCTCATAGGGGAAGGCAGGGGACGCGCCTCCGGCGGCCCTATCTTTTCTCTCGCAAGAGAAAAGATAGGGGAGAAAAGAGTGCTTGGTTACGTTTGGTGCTTCCTGCCTCTGAATTCAGGCAGGTATCAATGTTTTGGTCTGGCGTTCCACACGGGACTCACCTTACGGGCGTCCTGGTACGCGCCGCCTGATACGGGGTATCGAATTTGCAACTAGTTTCCGTAGAATATCTGCCATCAATAGAAGGTGCGACTGAACTTTTGATGGGCGCTACCTTCTTGCGGGGACCTTGTAGGGGCGCGATCATTCGACAGCGATCCGCGGCAAATTCGGGATGGTGGTCCCTGTGTGGGGATCAATCGTCCATATCCTCGAATGCATCCAGCCCCTTTTTGGCTTCGGCTTTGACGTCGCCGTGGCGGACGAAGAGCATGGTGACGAAGCTCAGGGCGACGAACAGCGCGGCGTAGGGGAACAGCACGCGGTAGTCGATCTTCCGCATCAGCGTGCCGGCCATGACCGGCGTGACGACCTGTGCGGCCATGGAGGCCGTATAGTAGTAGCCGGTGAATTTGCCGATGTCCGAGCCCTTGCACATCTCGACGACCATGGGCAGAGAGTTGACGTTGATGGCCGCCCATGCGAGGCCGACGAGCGCGAAGACGATGAACATGATGGCGTTGATGGACGAGAAGGCCGTCGTCAGCACGTAGCCCAGCGCGAAGCAGATCGTCAGCAGCACGATGCCGCCCTGGATGGTGCGCCGCCGGCCGATCTTCGAGGCGATCTGGCCGATGGGGATGTAGGAGACGATGGCGCCCGCCGTGGCGATCAGCAGGCAGGTCGACGCGCCGCCGAGACCCTGGCCCATGACCACGTCGACATAGGTCGAGAACCACGTCGTCACGCCGTTGTAGCCGATGAACCACAGAGCGATGGAGGCCAGCAGGAAGCCGAGGCTCTTTTTGACCGGCTTCGGAAGCGTCTCATGGCCGCTGCCGTCGTCCTGGGCGAGGTTCCATTCGGGGTGCTGCTTCTCGAGCGCCTGATTTTCCGCCGTGAGCTTCGGCTCCTTGACTGTGAGGAAGAGGACGGCAATGGCGATGAACATGATGGCCGAGACGACGATGAACAGCGGCTGGTAGTTGACGTGGTCCAGCCCGGCTGTCTTCGAATTGGGATAGAGGACCGCGGCCACGCCGAGATAGAGGATGCCGCCGACCGCGCCCATCAGGTTGATGATGGCGTTCGCGCGCGAGCGCAGGGGCTTGGGCGTGACATCGGGCATGAGGGCGACCGCCGGGGAGCGATAGGTGCCCATGGTGACGAGCAGCAGGCCCAGCACGATGACGAACGAGGCCGTCTTCAGCCCGGAGGGCTGGGCGGCGTAGCTGTTGTCGAGCAGGGGGAGGATGTTCATGAGGATGACGGCGCAGCCCGTGCCGAAGAGGATGAACGGCATGCGCTTGCCGATCTTCGAATGGCTCCGGTCAGACAGCGAGCCGAAGAACGGCAGCAGGAACAGCGCGAGGATGTTGTCCGCCGCCATGATCGCGCCGGAGAAGGTCTCGTTCATGTGGAAGGTCTTGGTGAGGATCAGCGGCACGACGCTGTCGTACATCTGCCAGAACGCGCAGATGGACAAAAACGCGAGGCCGACGAGGATGGTGCGCTTGTTGTTGAGCTTCATTTCTCTTCTCCCTTTTGTAAGGTGTTGAGGACTTCGCGGATATTCTGCATGCAGTAGGTGGGCTGCACGTGATATTTTTCGATATCGGCCATCACGCCTTCGCCCGAGAGAACGAAGATCGTGTCGATCCCGGCGTTCACGCCGCAGGCGATGTCGGTATAGACGCGGTCGCCGATGAGGCAGGTCTGCCGCGGGGAATAGCCCGTGCGCTCCATGGCGAGCAGGGCCATCTCCGGCTGCGGCTTGCCGACGACCTTCGGCCGCCGACCGGTCGCCGTGTGCAGCATTTCGGCGACGCTGCCGCAGTCGGGCGCGCTGCCGTACCAGGTCGGGCAGACCAGATCCGGGTGCGTCGCCACGTAATCGGCGCCGCGGTTCAGCAAAATGCAGCAGGTCTCGAGCTTTTCGAACGTCAGCTCCGTGTCGTAGCCGAGCAGCACGACGCTGATCTCATCCCGCAGCTGCTCCGCCACATGAAGCCCTGCGAGCCGGAGCTGGTTTTTGAGCGATTCGGTGCCGCAGACGTAATAGACGGTGTCCGGCAGATACCGCCCCTGCAGATAGCGGATCGTCGCATCCGTGCTGGTGAGGAAATCATCGGGGAAGGCCTCGATGCCGAGCCGGGCCATTTTTGCGATGTAGGCGTCCGTGCCGCGGGAGGAGTTGTTGGTCAGAAACAGGTATCTCCCGCCGCTTTCCCGCACGTACCGCAGGAAATCCTTCGTGCCGTCAAAGAGCGTTTCGCTCAGGTAGATCGTGCCGTCCATATCCAGCAGGAACAGCCGTTTTTCCGCAAGGGACATCAGGTACCTCCAATGATCAAAATTCCCTACCATTATACCGTCTTCCCCGCGATTTGACAAGCGCGGGGAAAGCGCATACAATACATCCAAAAGATTTTGCCTGAAAGGAGGCCGCTGCGATGGCCCATTCGCTGCCGGAGATCTTTGCGCCCCTGCTGCTGCGCTGGTACGCGGCCGGCCACCGGGATCTGCCCTGGCGGCAGGACCGGGAGCCGTATCATATCTGGCTGTCGGAGATCATGCTCCAGCAGACGCGCGTGGAGGCCGTCAGGGGCTACTACGCCCGCTTCCTTGCGGAGCTGCCCGATATCGCCGCGCTCGCCGCGTGCGAAGAGCGGCGGCTCACGAAGCTCTGGGAGGGCCTTGGCTACTACTCCCGCGTGCGCAACCTGCAGAAGGCGGCGCAGGTGATCGTCTCGCAGCACGGGGGCGTCTTCCCCGCGGACTATGCGGCGATCCGGGCGCTGCCCGGCGTGGGGGATTATACGGCGGGCGCGGTCGCCTCGATCTGCTTTGACCGGCCCACGCCCGCGGTCGACGGGAACGTGCTGCGTGTGCTCGCACGCGTGACGGAGGACCCTTCGCCCGTGACGAAGCAGAGCGTCAAAAAAAGCTATGAGCTGCTGCTCCGCCCGGTCTATGAGGAAAACCCCGGCAGCCGGGGTGAGCTGACGCAGGCGCTCATGGAGCTCGGTGCGTGCGTGTGCGTGCCGAACGGCGCGCCGAAGTGCGCCCTTTGCCCGCTGCAGGGCTTCTGCCGGGCGAAAATGAACGGCAGCTGGGATACGCTTCCCGTCAAGGAGGCCAAAAAGCCCCGGCGGCAGGAGCAGCTGACCGTCTTTTTCCTCTCCTGCGGCAGCCGGTACGCCGTGCGGCGGCGGCCGGATACGGGGCTGCTCGCGGGCCTCTGGGAGCTGCCGAATACCGAAGGGACGCTCACGGCCCAGCAGGCGCTTTCGCTTCTGGAGCAGTGGGGCCTGCAGCCGGAGCAGCTGCAGAAGGTGATCGAGCGGACACACGTCTTCACGCACGTCGAGTGGCACATGCGCTGCTGCTATGTCCGTGTGGCGGAGCCGGGCGGGGACTTTACCTGGGTGGATGGCGCGGAATTTTCGCGCAGCATCGCCCTGCCGACAGCCTTCCGGATGTTCTGGGAGCCGGAAGACGGGCAGGCGGAGAAATAACAGTAGCTTTTTTGTAACTTTTCGCATATAATGGTAGCATCGCAGAATAGGAAGCTCTGATTCAGAGGTTCCGAAAGGAAAGGAGGATACTGGCTTTTCGCCATCACAAGCGCCATGTGCCTGCCGGAGGCGGCAGGACAACGAGGAGAAACGTGATCGAAGGTTCGGCGGATGCGTTTCCGTGCTCTCCGTGCGCGTCACGGCGTCAGAAATATGCGGGCGACCGCAAAACAGAGGGGCGTCGAACGGAATTCAGGCAAATGAACTGCGAGTTTGTCCTGTGATCAAATATTACAGGAGGAACAATTTCATATGTGTGGTATTGTAGGATATGTAGGCAGAAATGAGGCTGCGCCCATTTTGCTGGAGGGCCTTTCGCGTCTGGAGTACCGGGGCTATGACTCCGCGGGCATCTGTGTGGAGCAGAACGGCGTTCTGGAGGTCGCAAAGGCCAAGGGCCGTCTGCAGAACCTGATCGCCAAGACCGACGGCGGCGCAAAGCTGCCCGGCACGCTCGGCATCGGCCATACCCGCTGGGCCACCCACGGCGAACCGAACGATATCAACTCCCACCCGCACGTCTCCCAGAACGGCAAGATCGCCGTCGTCCATAACGGCATCATCGAAAACTATCTCGAGATCCGCGAATTTCTGCAGGAGAAGGGCGTGCAGTTCACCTCGCAGACCGACTCGGAGGTCGTCGCGCAGCTCATGGAATACTGCATGGGCCTTCCCGAGGTCTCGACGGTCTCGGACGCTCTGTACATGGTCCTGCACCGGATCGAGGGCGCGTACGCCCTCGGCATCCTCTGCTCGGACGATCCGGAACATATCTACGCCGCGCGCAAGGACGCGCCGCTGCTGCTCGGCTTCGGCAAGGGCGAGAATTTCATCGCCTCCGACGTGACGGCGCTGGTCAAATACACCCGTGATGTCGTCTACATGGAGGACGGCGAGGTCGCCATCCTCGGCCGCGACGGTATCCAGATCTTCAACGCCATGGAGCTGCCCATCGAAAAGGAACACCACCACATCGACTGGGAGATCTCCGCCGCGGAAAAGGGCGGCTACGAGCACTTCATGCTCAAGGAGATCATGGAGGAGCCCGAGGCCCTGCGCCGCGCCATCCTGCCGCGCATCAAAGACGGCGAGGTCGTCTTCGACGGCCTGCAGCTGGACATCAGCCGGTATGACAGCATCAAGATCATCGCCTGCGGCTCGTCGTACCACGTGGGCATGGTCGGCAAATACAATCTGGAAAAGCTCGCGCGCATCCCGGTCGAGGTCGTGCTGGCCTCCGAGTTCCGCTACTGCGACCCGATCATCGACAGCCGCACGCTCGTCGTCGTCATCAGCCAGTCCGGCGAGACGCTCGACACCATGGCCGCCCTGCGCGAGGCAAAGAGCCTCGGTGCGCGCATCCTCTCAATTGTAAATGTCGTCGGCAGCTCCATCGCCCGTGAGTCGGACGATGTGCTCTACACCTGGGCCGGACCCGAGATCGCCGTCGCCACCACGAAGGCGTATTCCACCCAGATGGCGGTCCTCGACCTGCTGGCTATCTATCTGGCCGGCCAGCGGAAGACCATCACGGCGGAGGATATGCGCCGCCTGACGAGCGCCATCGCCGCGCTGCCCGCGCAGGTCGAGCAGATCCTGTCGAACCGCGAGCAGATCCAGTATTACGCCTCGCAGTACTTCAACCACGATTCCGTCTTCTTCATCGGCCGGAATCTCGATTACGCGCTCGGCATGGAGGGCTCCTTGAAGCTCAAGGAGATCTCCTACATCCACTCTGAGGCCTACGCCTCGGGCGAGCTCAAGCACGGGACGATCTCGCTCATCGAGCCCGGTACGCTCGTCGTGGCGCTGGGCAGCTATACGCCGCTGTTTGACAAGGCCATGAGCAACGTCATCGAGGTCAAGGCCAGAGGCGCGAGCGTCCTCGCCCTGGCCACCGAGTCGCACCGCGCCGAGATGGAGAGCCGCGTCGACGGCATCCTGACCATCCCGGATACGGAGCTGATGTTCCTGCCGCTGTTGGGCGTCGTGCCGCTGCAGCTGTTCGCGTATTACGTCGCGCTGCAGCGCGGCTGCGATATCGATAAGCCCCGCAACCTCGCCAAGAGCGTCACCGTCGAGTAAACAAAAACCGCCCGCTGTGTCCGATGCAGGACACAGCGGGTATTTTTTTGATTTCCTGCAACAGAATCCGGCTTTTCCCCGACATGATGGACGTCAGCATGTTGATACAAAACGCAAAGGAGGGATGCGGATTGGACGAAAAAGAGCTGCTGCGGCAGCTGCAGGAGCAGCGTGCGGGCGCGCTCGAGGCTGCCCTTGCGCAGTACGGCGCGTATGTGCTCGCCGTCATCCGCAATCGCAGCCGCGGCGTCCTGACGCCGGAGGACCATGAGGAGATCGCGTCGGACGTCTTTCTCGCCCTGTGGCGCGGCGCAAAAAATATCACGCGCGGCCAGCTGCGCCCGTGGCTCGGCGCGGTCGCCCGGAAGAAGACGGCGGAGGCCATGCGGAAAAAGAACGTCTATCTCCCGCTGGAGGACGATGCGCTCATCACGCTCGACCGCCTCTGGGAGCAGATGGTCGAAAAGGAGCGCTGCGAAGCGCTCACGCAGGCGCTTGCGGCGCTGCCGGAGGAGGACCGGGAGATCTTTTACCGGTTCTATGACCTGAGCCAGACGACCGCGCAGATCGCGCAGGCGCTGGGCCTCAACGCCTCGACGGTCCGCTCGCGCCTGCTGCGCGGCCGGGAGGCGCTCAGAAGAACACTGACCAAGGGAGGGCTGTTCTGTGAAGACGACGTGGGATGAACTCATGCGCTATGCGCCGGAAAAGGAGTATCCGCTGCCCGCGCTGGAGCGCGGCGAACAGGAAAGGATCCTGAACAAAACCATGAAAAAGCTTGAAAAAACAAAGAAAAGACCGGCCCGTCCGGTCCGGACGGCGCTGCTCGCGGCGGCCATCGCCGCGCTGCTGTGCGGCACGGCCTTCGCCGCCTACACAAACGGCTGGTTCGGCTTCGACCGGCTGTTCGGAGAGAAGACCGCGCTGATCGAGGGGCATATCGCCAGCTACGACGAAACGACGGACGTGGACATCACACAGCCGACCTACACCGAGGAAGAGCAGGCCATGATCGATGAGGGCACGATGCAGGTGCCCGACACTGCCGAGCTTGCGGACACGGGCGTATCGGCCACGACGGAAAATTTCGTGTTCACGCTCGAATCTCTGCTGGTCTCAAAGGACTCTGTGCTTTCGATCATGCGCATTGACGCGCGGACCGACGAGGCCGCGGCGACGCTCGCCGCGCTGCCGGAGGCCAGCGATAATCAAAAGGAGCTTGCCCGGATGCTGCAGGTGGGTGTGCGCAATAACATCGAAATGGGCGGAGATCACAGCTTGGAATGGAAGATCGGCGGCGGAACGATGAACGTTATTCAGGTAGAGGGACGCACGGCGCATGTGGTCGTGGCGAACAACGGCGGCGAAATCGAGCCGGGCGACAATCTGCTGTTCTATACGTGGTATCAGGACAAAAGCGCCGACCTGTTTGAGATCCCGGTGCCGGATCAGCTGGAGCAGGAGCTGGTGATCGATCTGGATGAATCAGCTTACGAGAATAAATACTGCTGCTGGCAGACGGCGACCATCACGCCGATCTCCTTCCGGCTCGACGGCCGCTACGGAAGCAGCTGGAGCAGCCCGAAGACCAATAACGCCGTTTCCATCACACTGAAGGACGGAACAAGCTTCGATCTTGCCAACACAGAAAACGGCTACGCGGACAGCGCCTACGGAACTTACGGCTCCATGAGCTCCTCCGGCACCGGAATGCCGGAAGCGGATCGGGTCAAGCACACCTGGCTGTTCTCCCAGCTGATCGATCTGGCCGACCTCGCCTCCATCACCGTCGACGGCGTGACATACCCGGTCGGGTAAGCGGGAATGCACCCCGTCACCTCCCCTTCCAGGGGAGGTGGCTCGGCGAAGCCGAGACGGATGAGGTGGGAGTCTTCCGGTTGCGCAGCTGCCCCGCCCCTACAAGGTGCGAAGCAAATAAAGATAACCTCCCCGCAAAAAGGTGCAGACCATCAAATTTGGTCTGCACCTTCTATTGATGGTAATCGTTCTAAGGCAACTAGCTGCAAACTTGACATCCCCGTATCAGGCGGCGCGTACCAAGACGCCCGTAAGGTAACCACCGAGTGGAACGCCAGACTAAAATATAGGGACTCGCCTGAATTCAGACGCAGACTGCACTAAACGCATCCAAGCGCCCCTTTTCTCCCCTATCTTTTCCGGCAAGACGGAAAAGATAGGGCCGTCGGAGACATCGGGCAGTTGCAAATTTGCTACAACCTCTCAGTCAGCTTCGCTGACAGCATCCCTACCCCTTTTGTCCCTTCGGGACATTTCCCCCTGATAGGGGGAATCGGCCCCTGGAAGGGGAGCCTTGGGGGGCACCTCTTGGCGTTTTTGTTCTTTTGTGGTATAATCACCTCAAAATCATCAGCACAAGAGGTTTTTTATGGCTGCACAGGGATCACATCAGACGGAAAAGCGCCTTTGCGTGGGCCTGCTCGCGCATGTGGACGCGGGCAAGACGACGCTGTCGGAGGCCATGCTCTATCAGGCGGGCGTCATCCGCGCCTTCGGGCGCGTCGACCACGGGGATACGTTTCTCGATACCGACGCGCAGGAGCGCAGCCGCGGCATCACGATCTTTTCCAAGCAGGCCGTCCTGCCCCTGCCGGGCTGCACGCTGACGCTGCTCGATACCCCCGGCCACGTCGATTTTTCCGCCGAGATGGAGCGGACGCTGCAGGTGCTCGACTGCGCCGTGCTGGTCGTGAGCGGCACGGCGGGCGTGCAGGGGCATACCGCGACGCTCTGGCAGCTGCTGCGGCGCTATCAGGTGCCGGCGGTCGTGTTCGTCAACAAGATGGACATCGGCACGGCCGACCATGACGCCCTTTTGCAGAGCCTCCGGCAGGAGCTCGACGAGCGCTGCATCGACTTTTCACAGCCGCAATCGCAGCTTCAGGAAGAACTGTCCCTCTGTGACGATGCGCTGCTCGACGAATATCTCGCCTCCGGCAGGGTCTCGGACGCGCAGATCGCGTCCGCCGTCTCGCACCGGAAGGTGTTTCCGTGCTTCTTCGGCTCCGCCCTGAAGCGGGAGGGCGTGGACGCGCTGCTGGACGCGCTGGGCCGCTTCGTGCAGGCGCCTGCATACGGGACCGACTTCGGCGCGCGCGTCTATAAGATCGCGCGGGACGAAAAGGGCGCGCGGCTGACCTTTCTGAAGGTCACGGGCGGCACGCTTGGTGTCAAGCAGCTGCTCGCGGGCGAGGACTGGCAGGAGAAGGCCGACCAGCTCCGCCTGTATTCCGGCAGCAAATTTACGCTCCTGCAGCAGGCCCCGGCCGGGACGGTCTGCGCCGTGACCGGCCTGACGAAGACGATGCCCGGCATGACCCTCGGCCATGAGACGGCGGCGCAGGCCCCGGCTCTGCAGCCGGTTTTGGAATACCGGCTGCTTCTGACCGACGGGACCGACGCCGCGCAGGCCTACGGCCAGCTGCGCGTGCTGGAAGAGGAGGATCCCGCGCTGCATCTGGTCTGGAACGCGCTGCTGCGCGAGATCCGCGTGCAGCTGATGGGCCCGGTGCAGATGGAGATCCTGCAGAAGCTGATCGCGCAGCGCTTCGGGCTGGAGGTCGCCTTCGACGAGGGCAATATCGTCTATCTCGAGACCATCGCCGCCCCGGTCGAGGGCGTGGGGCATTATGAGCCGCTGCGGCACTACGCCGAGGTCCACCTGCTGATGGAGCCGGCGGAGCCCGGCTCCGGCCTGCAGTTCGACACGATGTGCCCGACCGACACACTTGCCCTGCACTGGCAGCGGCTGATCCTCGGGCATCTGGCCGAGAAGGTCCACCGCGGTGTGCTGACCGGCGCACCGGTCACGGACATCCGCTTCACGCTCGTCTCCGGCCGGGCGCACCAGAAGCATACCGAGGGCGGCGATTTCCGCCAGGCGACCTACCGCGCGGTGCGGCAGGGGCTGATGAAGGCAAAGTCGGTGCTGCTCGAGCCGTGGTATGCGTTCCGACTGGAGCTTCCGGCCGAATGCGTCGGCCGGGCGATCACCGACATCCAGCGGATGCAGGGAGACTACGACCCGCCGGAGACCGACGGCGCGCAGACCATCCTGCGCGGAGCCGCCCCGGTGCGGCTGCTGCGCGGCTACCCGAACGAAGTCACGGCCTATACCCGCGGCCGCGGGCGGCTGCAGCTGCGCGTGGACGGCTACCGGCCCTGCAAAGAGCAGGATGCGCTCGTCCGCGCCTCTGGCTATGACCCGGCCCGGGATCTGGAAAACCCGGCGGGCTCCATTTTCTGCGGCCACGGTGCGGGCTACGAGGTCAAATGGCAGGACGTGGACGACGCGGCCCACCTGCCGCTGCTGCGCTTCGGCGGCCCGGTCAAGCCTGCGCCGCAGCGCATCGTGCGTTCCGTCGCCCCCGGCGGCGCGCCGGAGCTGGAAAAGGAGCTGCTGGCGATCTTTGAGCGCACCTACGGCGCCATCCGCCGCCGCGACGTGCTGCCGCAGATGATGCTCCGCAGCGAGGACAAGCGCGAGTTCCTCGAAGCCCTCGGCCCGGCGGACGATTTCCTGCTGGTCGACGGCTACAACATCATCTTCGCCTGGGACGAGCTCAAGGAGCTCTCACGCACCAGCCTCGATACCGCGCGGCACGTGCTCATGAACCTGCTGTGCAACTACCAGGGCTACCGCGGCTGCACGCTGATCCTCGTCTTTGACGCGTACAAGGTCCCGCAGGGCCTCGGCTCGGTGGAGAAATACCACAACATCCACATCGTCTACACCCGGCAGGCGGAGACTGCCGACCAGTATATCGAGCGTTTGAGCTTTGAGCTGCGCGGCCGCCGCCGCGTGCGCGTGGCGACGAGCGACAATCTCGAGCAGCTCATCATCCTCGGCCACGGGGCCGAGCGCATCTCCGCCCAGCATTTCCACGACGAGGTCTACGCCGCCCAGGCGGAGATCGACCGCATCCTGACGCAGAATAACCAGAAAAACAACGCATAAAGAAACCGGCAGCCCCGCAAAGCGGGACTGCCGGTGCGTTTACCGGTAGCACAGGAGCGAAAACCAGGTGACGATGTTGCCGTTATAAAATTCGATGCCGTTCTGCTCGGCGAGGGCCGTGGCGACGATGCCGTAGCTCTCCACGCAGGGGAACATCCGTTCCGGGTGGCGGCAGGGCGCGTCCGGATACGCGCAGTGTTCGCAGATCGCGCACGACTCGGTGGACAGGGTGAGCACATCCGGCGAAAACTGCCGCAGGATATCCCGCACCTGCCGCGTGACGGCCTCGTGCGGCGCGCGCGTGGCGAGCGCGGCAGAAAGATCGGCGATGTCATCGACCTCGCAAAGCGTGGTGAAGACCAGCGCGCCGGGGTAGGACAGGATCCGTTCCCGACAGGCCGCGACCGTCCCCACGGCCGGGGGACAGGCCCAGCTCGTCCCATACATCGGACACTCATGCTCGCAGACGTAGCGGATGCGGTCGGAAAATTCGATCGTCTGCGGATCGATCCATGCGTATTGGCTGATCGGCAGCTGGCACAGCTGCGCCTCGACGGCCTGCTTGTCCATAGGCTTCTTCCTCCGGCGTGTTTTCTCCCATTGTACCCGCGGCGCGGCGAAAGGTCAAGCTGTCAGAGCATCACGGCCTTTGTCGCGACGTGATCGCAGAAGACGCGGTCGTGCTCCACAAAGACGATCGTCGGCTGGAATTCCAGCAGCAGGCCTTCGATCTGCATGCGTGAGAGCACGTCCACATAATTGAGCGGCTCGTCCCAGACGAGCAGATGTGACGGCTCGCACAGGCTCCGCGCCAGCAGCACCTTTTTCTTCTGCCCGGCAGAAAAATCCGCCATGTCCTTTTCAAACTGCACCCGCGCAAAGTCCAGCTTGCGCAGGATCGCCTTGAACAGACTCTCGTCCAGCCCGTACCGTGCGGCATACGCACCCAGATCCCCGCGCAGACCGGACGGGTCCTGCCGCACGTAGGAGATCCGCAGCCGGGAGCTGCGCTCCACGCTCCCGGTGTGCGGCACGTCCTCGCCGCACAGCAGGCGCAGAAGGCTCGTCTTCCCGGTGCCGTTCGCGCCGCGCAGCGCGATCCGGTCGCCCTGCTCGACGCAGAAGCTGACGCCGCGGCACACGGGCGCGCCGCCATAGCACACCGAGACGTCCCGCAGCAGCGCCAGCCGGTCCGTGTGATACGGCAGCTGGTGCAGCTTCAGGGGCGCGGCCTGCTCGATGTTTTTCAGCAGCGCCGATTTTTCCTCGATGGCGGCGTTCTGCCGCCGTTCGAGATTCTTGCGCCGCTGCTGCATGCGGCGCGATTGCTCGCCGATGTAGGCGAGGCCGCCCATGGCGTCGGCCTCGCCCGTTACTTTCGCCGAGTGCGGGCCGATCTTCGTGCTCTCGACCTTGTCGGCCCACGTGCGTGACTGCCGCGCAGCCTGCTTCAGACGGCCGATCTCCTTTTTCAGCTGCGCGTTCTGCGCCAGCTCAAACGCGTCCTGCCGCTGCCGGTTTTCATACCATGAGGAGAAATTGCCCTTCTGCACCTCAATGCCGCCGCGATTGATGGACAGGATGTGGTCGACGCAGCCGTCTAAAAACGCGCGGTCGTGCGAGACGAGCAGAAAGCCGGACTTTTTGGCCAGATACCGGCTGACGAGCGCGCGGCCCGTCTCGTCGAGATGGTTCGTCGGCTCGTCGATGAGCAGATACCGGCCCTCGCGCGCGAAAAGCAGCGCCAGCAGGATCTTCGCCTGCTCGCCGCCGGAAAGTGTGGAAAACGGGCGGTACAGCGCGTCGTCCGTCACGAATAGCGGCGCCAGCTCGCGCCGCAGACGCCACTGCGGCACGTCCGGGAAGCTGCACTCCAGCAGCTCGAGCGGCGTGAACGCCGAGTCTGGGATGGGATACGGGAAATACTCGAACCCGCCGGGGGCCGTGATCGTGCCCTGGTGGGGATACTGGCCCTGCAGAAGGCGCAGGAGCGTCGTCTTACCGCGGCCGTTGCGGCCCGTCAGGCCGAGCCGCCAATCGGTGTCGAGCTGGAAGCTGACGTGCTCAAATACAGGGTCAAAGCTGCCGGGGTATGTAAAGGTCAGGTCTGTGATCTGGATCAATGCCATCGGTATGCCCTCCTTCAGGCAGCCGAGGATTCCATCGACAATTGCAGGCGATCGGATCGGCGGCTGCCTAATAAAAAATTGGCTGCGGGAAACGCTCCCACAGCCAAAGGGCATTCTGCGCCTGCCGCAAAATGGGCAGACGGTCTGCACGGAGGCTGAGAGACAAAGCAGATTTCCCGCGAAAAGGCACAACGAACCAGACGGTCTTCACCGCCAGCGTGTTACGATCGTGCCAGGTTTTCAGCAGGAGATCATGCGCATGCTCTCAAACTCCCTTCTGTTCTTTATAATTTGATTCTACCATGCGGCGCGGAAAAACGCAAGCGCCGGTAAAAATTTGCAGAAAAAACGCACCCGGCACGGTGTGTGAGATGCCGGGTGCGGATCGTGCAATCGCCAGAAACTGCGCATTGCACAGGATGAAAAAAAGTGCTATACTGTATTCCAGTATATCGTCAGCCCGGCAGCTATGCGATCTGCCTTGCTGATGCTTGCACTATAGCATACAGGCAGGAAATATGCACCCTACCGGCGCGGCACCGGCCGATACCCGTCGGAGAACGGCACTCTACTGCCAGTAGAATTTCCTGTAATACCAATGCTTTCAGGGGAAGGGGGCGTCCTTATGATCCAGGACGAACAGACGCTGCGGCGCACCACAGCAAAAAATATCGCCGCTTACCGCAAAGCCCATAAGGATACCCAGCTGGACCTTGCGCGCAAGCTCAATTACTCCGATAAGTCCGTTTCCAAGTGGGAGCGGGGCGAGGGGCTGCCCGATGTCTATATCCTCGCGCAGATCGCGCAGCTCTACGGCATCACCGTCAGCAACCTCATCGGCGAGGAGGAGCCGCCCAAAAAGTCCAACCCGCATTTCCACATCTACGTGGTGCTGCTGTCGGTGGCGCTGGTGTTCGTGATCGCGGCGATCTTGTTCACGGCCTTCACGATCGCGGCCGTGCCGTTCCCGTCGTGGCTGTTTTTCCTGTACGCGGTGCCGGTGTCGAGCATCGTGTGCATCGTGTTCACGTCGCTGTGGTGGGGCATTCTGATGCAGGGGCTTTCCATTACGGCGCTCATCTGGTCGGCGGGGCTGTGCATCTATCTCTCCATCCCGTCGATCCCGTATCTGAAGCTCATCTTCGTCGTCTGCGCCGCCGTGCAGGTGCTCATCACGCTCTGGGAGCTGTTCCGCTATTCCAGAACAAGAACATGGTTCTAAAGCGCACTTTCCGCGCCCGCAGGCGCACACTGCAGATTTCAGAGCACCGATTCAGCCGTCACCAACAATGGCAGGCTCTTTCGGCACCAAAAATCTGATAGGCAATCGGTGTGGCGCAGAGGTATGTCTGTCTACAGAGCAGATACGTGACGGCGGTTTTTGAGCAAAAGCACTCTTTTCTCCCCAATCTTTTCTCTTGCGAGAGAAAAGATTGGGCCGTCGGAGACACATGTCAACAAGGTATGTCTGCCCCTGCAACTGATCTGCAGCTTTTACAGTGCAAATAGTTTCCAGATAGTCTCACAGCCCCGCACGCGATGGCGTGCGGGGCTGTTTTTTAATATTGGAAGATGCTCCCGCCGACGAATTCGCGGACGATGGAGTCGCGGGGGACGTACGGCGTGTCCAGGGGCGGCAGGCTCCGGACCACTTCCATGAGGACCGTCAGACCGTGCTCGGCGATGAACGCGTCGTCGAGATCCGAGGCGAACTGCGGGATCTGCCGCAGGTACTTGGCGAGGATACACAGCTCGTAGTCGTGGAAGGAATCGATGTGGATGGAGGCGTTCGGCTTGTTGGGGGCGATGTATTTCTGCTCGCCCTGGTTGACGGACTGGGCGCGGATGATGGTCTCGCGCAGGGAGTTGCCGCGGCCCTGATAGTTGCGGATCATGCGGCGGGCCACCCGGACCTGCTCGGGGTGGATGATGCGGTCGCCCGGGGTGATGATGCGCGTGCGGGGCGCGACATAGATGCCGGTCGCGCGGTCACGGATGGGATCGAAGAGCAGGGGATTGAGCATGTGGATGCCTTCGGCGATGATGACGGCCTCGCGGCTGCCCTCCATGGGGGTGTAGCCGCCGGTGCGGTTGTTCGGGAAGTCGTACCAGGGCACCTGCACGGTCTCGCCGTTGGAGAGCTTCTCGATGGTGCCCAGCAGCAGCTGGCGGTTGACGCACAGGGGCGATTCCCAGTCGGTCAGATCCTTCGGCCGCTCGGCGAGCGGCAGGAAAAAGTTATCCATGCTCAGAAGGCAGACCTTGACGCCCAGGTTTTCCAGATACGCCTTCAGGCGCATGGCGGTGGTCGTCTTGCCGGAGCCGGAGGGGCCGGTCAGGCAGACGTAGGGCTTGCGCGGCTGCGCCGAGAGAATGGCGCCGGCCGCCGCGCTGATCTTGTCGTGAAAGACCTCCTCACAGCGCAGGACGAACTGCGTCTGGCTGCGCATGGCGTAGATGACGTCGTCGATATCAATGACTCGCATACAGAAAAATCAGGACTCCTTTCTGATATCCGCTGCCGCGGGTTCGGTCTGCTCGAGCTTCCGGCGGATCCGCTTCCAGAAATAGACGAAGCAGACGACATGCATGGCCGCGGTGATGACCCAGCTGATGGGGTAAGAGACATAGAGGGCGGGAAGCGTATGCTTCCACGCGAAAATGGTGTAGATCCAGACGATCCGCATCACGCAGGCGCCGAAGATCGTCACGACCATCGGCAGCCACGATTTTCCGAGCCCGCGCACCATGCCGCAGCAGACCTCCATGATGCCGCAGAGGAAATAGGGGGTCGTGACATAGTATGTGCGGATCATGCCCATTGCGATCACGGCGTCACACGCCGGATCGTCGGCGGAGACATAGATGCTCAGCAGCTGCGGGCCGAAGACGGTGCTCAGCACGCACAGCGGCACGCCGATGAGCATCACGGTCAGCTGGCAGTTCCAGAAGATCTTCCAGATCCGGTCGTACCGCCGCGCGCCGAGATTCTGGCTGGTGAAGGTGATGGCGGCGTGGAAGACGGCGTTCATCGCGGTGTAGGTGAAGGCGGCGATGTTGGCCGAGGCGGTATTGGCCGCGATGACGTCCGCGCCGAAGGAATTGACGCAGCTTTGTACCATGACGTTCGAGATGTTGAAGACCACCGACTGCAGTCCGGCCGGCAGACCGATCTGGATCATGCGCAGCGCCTCGGACGGGTGCAGCCGGAGCTGGCGGAGGCTGAGCCGGGCCGGGCCCGTCTGCCGCATGAGGCAGACGAGGATCAGCACGACCGACACATACTGCGAAACGACCGTCGCAATGGCGACGCCCGCCACGTCCAGCCGGCAGACGATGACGAAGAACAGATTGAGAAAGACGTTCAATACGCCCGAGACGGCGAGGAACAGCAGCGGCCGCTTCGTATCGCCGTAGGCGCGCAGGATGGCCGCGGCAAAGTTGTAGATCAGCGCGCCGGGGATGCCGATGAAATAGATCCGCAGATAGAGGCTCGCCAGCCGCAGCACATCGTCGGGCGTGCCCATCAGCTCCAGCATCGGCGTGGAAAGGAAGAAGCCCAGCAGGAACGTGACCACGCCGAGCAGCAGACTCAGCGTGATGGCGCTGTGGACCGCGCGGCTGACGCCCGCGTCGTCCCGGCAGCCGATATAGCGGGCGACGAGAATGTTGACGCCCACAGAGATGCCGATGAACGCGCCGGTCAGAAGGTTGATGAGAGCCGAGGTCGCGCCGACGGCGGCCAGCGACGTGCTGCCCGCGAATTTGCCGACGACGATCACGTCTGCCGCGTTGAACAGCAGCTGCAGAATGCCCGTGAGCGCCAGCGGCAGGGAAAACATCATAAGCTTCGGCAGCAGCGCGCCGTTCAGCATATCAAGTTCTTTCGTTCTGGCCATGGGGACCTCCTTGAAGTTGTGATAATGCTGTTTGGAATGGCAGCCAGGGGTCTTCTGCCGGGGGCAGATGGGAAAACTGCAGCGGCCGGCCCGTCTGCGGGTGGCAGAACGCGATCCGGTACGACCACAACCCGAGCGGCCCGGGCGAGGCCGCGCCGTATTTCGCGTCGCCGCACAGCGGCAGTCCGCGGGAAGAGAACTGCGCGCGGATCTGGTGCGTGCGCCCGGTCTCCAGCCGGATGAGGACGAGCGCGCGGCCGTCTTCCTCGCCCAGCACGCGGTAGGAAAGCCGTGCCGGGCGCGTATCCGGCCCGGGCGCGTCGGCGACGCAGGTGCGCCGGGCGGCGGTGTCGCGGCGCAGCTGGTCCTCCAGCACGCCGGATGCCTGGGCCGGGACGCCCTCGAGCACGGCGAGATAGTCCTTTTCGAACGTATGCGCCTGCACCTGCCTGGACAGCAGACTGTCCGCCATGCGTGAGCGGGCGAAGACCATCACGCCGCCGACCGGCCGGTCCAGCCGGTGGACGGTGCGGACGCAGCCGGTCTCCGGCTCGCCGAGGGCGCGGCGCAGCAGCTCTGGCATGCCGCCGGGCTCGTCGGTGGACAAAACGCCCGCGGGCTTGAGGCAGACCACGATGCGCGCGTCGGTATAAAGCAGCTCCATGCCCGCCCCTCCTGTTTGCGTTGATGCTGCTATAGTATATCATGTTTTTCGCCCTTCGTCACGCGCATTTTCGGCCACTCCGGGCACATTTCCGGACAGGCGCAAAGAAATGTCTTAAAAATTCTTAATTCCGCCCGCTTTTCCGGCGAGCTGTGATACAATGGACGGGCAAAGGAGGCGTCAAGTATGGAAGAAACGATCCGCATTCTCGTGGTGGACGACGAGCCGGATATCCGGCGTATCTGCCGGATCCTGCTTGAAAACAGCGGCTATACCGTTCTGGAGGCGGCGACCGGCCTCGAGGCCGTCGAGACCATCCGGCGCTGCCCGGAGATCGACCTCATTCTGATGGATATCATGATGCCCGACCTCGACGGCTACGACGCGTGCAGCCGGCTGCGCGCCTGCTCGACGGCGCCGGTGCTGTTCCTCACGGCCAAGACGCAGGAAAACGACAAGCGCCGCGCCTACGACGCCGGCGGCGACGATTATCTGGCCAAGCCCTTTTCCCACGCGGAGCTTATGATGAAGGTGGAGTCGCTGCTGCGGCGCTACCGGGTGTATAAAAACAAATCGAGCGGGCGGATGCTCCGCCCCGGCATCGTGCTGGACGAGGAAAACCGCCGCGTGCTGCTCGACGGCGCGCCGCTGGAGCTGACGGAGACGGAGTTTTCCATCCTCCAGTGCCTGGCGCAGAACCGCGGGCGCGTCGTGCCGGTGCGCACGATCTATGAGACGGTCTGGCATGAGACGTACATGCCGGCGTCCAACAATACCGTGATGGTGCATATCGTGAATCTGCGCAAGAAGCTGGAGGAGGATCCGGCCAACCCGCGGCTGATCCGCACCGTATGGGGAAAGGGCTATCAGATTGACTGAGAAAAAGAAACGATTCCTCTCGCTGAGCGTCAAGCCGCTGTTCGTGCTGCTGCTGGGGCTGGTGCTGGGCGTGTGCATGGCGCTGCTGGCCGAGAGCGTGGGCGAGGCGGTCATCGAGCGCTGCTATCTGAGCGAAGCGGCCGTATTGAAGCGGACGAACCGGGCCGCGCAGGAGCTGCAGGGCTACGTCCGGCAGAACGCTCTGACGACCCGCAATACGAACGCGCTGGCCCAGTGGGGCGAGAGCAGGAAGGACTACTATATCCTGCTCTACCGCGACCAGCGGCAGATCCTCGAGATCGGCTGGTGGGGCGCGGACATCGCCGCGGTCGACGCCTATTCCCTGAAGGAGCAGGGGGCCGAGGTCGTCTACCCGATCGCCTTCCGCGACGGGACGGTCTACGCCGTGATCTATGACAATTCGGACAGCCGGCTCTACGATGTGACCTGGGTCGTCTCGCTGCTGCTGGGCTGCGCCGTGCTGGCGCTGACGCTGCTGGCGTATAACCGGCGCGTGGCGCGCAAGGTCGTGGCCATCTCGCACGAGGTGCAGTCCATCGGCGAGGGCAATCTCTACCTGCAGCTCGAGCCGAAGGGCAGCGACGAGCTCGCGCAGCTGACCGCGAGCGTCGAGCAGATGCGGCTGTCTTTGCTGCGCAAGACCAGCGAGGAGCAGCGGGCGCTGCAGCAGAACAGCGATCTCATCACCGCCATGTCGCACGACATCCGCAACCCGCTGACCGCGCTGCTGGGGTATCTGGACCTTGCAAAGACCGGGCAGTACCGGACGCAGGAGGAGCTGCAGAGCTATCTGGACGCCGCCTACGGCAAGGCCGAGCAGCTCAAGCGGCTGACCGACGAGCTGTTCCGCTACTCCCTGCTGTTCGGCTGCAAGGAGCTGCCGCTGCAGCTGGAGCGCTACGACGCGTCGATCCTGCTCGGCCAGCTCCTGGGCGAGAGCCGCGCGCAGCTGCAGCAGCAGGGCTTTACGGTCCAGCTGCTCCTGCCGCAGCAGGACGTGCAGATCGAGGCCGACGTGACCTACCTCAAGCGCGTGTTCGACAATCTGTTTGACAATATCCGCAAATACGCCGATCCCGCCCGGCCCGTGGCCATCGCGGCGCTGCTGGAGGATGGGGCGCTGCACGTCTGCCTGTCCAACAGCGTGAACCCCGGCGCGGGGCGCATCGAATCCAACAAGATCGGCCTGCGCACCTGCGCGAAGATCATGGCGCAGATGTCGGGCAGCTTCAAGCGCTATACCGAGAGCGGGAAGTTCACCGCCGAGGTCATCCTTCCCATCCTGCCCGCAGGGGACCCGGACGGCAGTTCTTAAAAATATCTGAATTTTGCAACGCCGGACTTTTCTTTGCGTCTTTGATTTGGTATGATACAGGCAGCAAAATAGGCTGACACGATCATACAATGGTACAACATATAGTTTCTGAATGAAAAAGGAGAACAGCATGAAATTCAAACGCTTTTTTGCGCTCGCGCTGGCGGCTCTGCTTGTGATGAGCCTGTTTGCGGGCTGCTCGAAAAACTCTGATACGCCGGGCAGCAAGACCGACTCCAGCGGCTCGCTCATCGACCAGACCAAGCCCGCCGCCACGACGGCGAAATACGCCTATCAGGCCGACTACCTCGACCTGCAGCTGCCCGAGAACATCCAGTACGTCAACACGATGTGCACCGCTGGCACGACGATCTTCCTGACCGCCTACGTGCAGGGCGACGAGATCGTCCAGACCGACCCGGACACGGGCGACACCTGGTCGTATTACACCCAGGAGCTGATCCTTCTGTCTGTCGACCCCGATACCGGCGCGTGCACCCAGCTTCCCAACCTGCAACTGCCCACGGTTCCCGAGGACTGCGAGGGCAACGTTGACTGCTACAACATGGCAGGCTCCGACGACGGCACGCTCTGGATGCTCGTGAACGTCTATGCGGCAAAGTATGACCTGCCCGCGGACTTCGATCCCAACACCATGAACAAGTATGACTACCCCTCGACGGACATGAGCACGGCCTACCTCATGCACGTTGCCGCCGACGGCAGCACGATCGCCAATGTCGACCTCTCCGTGACTGACGATGGCACGGACGAGGAGGATGGCATGGGCAGCAACATCTCGTCCTTCGCCGTCGACGCGGCGGGCAATCTCTACGTCACCGACTATAACTACATCTATGTGCTGGACGCCGAAGGCAAGCTCCTGTTCAAGATCGACGACAGCCAGTACAGCGGCAGCCTCTGCCGCCTGCAGCCCGATCAGGTCGGTATCCTGTGGTACAACTACGCCACCGACACCGCGGAGAGCACCGACGAGAACGGCCAGTTCTTCATCCCCGTCGATCTTGAGACGAAGACCTGGGGCGAGAAGATCAAGATGCCGGCCAACGTCTGGAACGTCTATCCGGGCGACGACGCCTACGATTTCTATTACAAGAACAACGACAACATCTATGGCTACATCTCCGCGAGCGATACGAAGGACAAGCTCGTCGACTGGATGGCCTGCGATGTCGACACCAGCAACATGTATGACTCAGGGATGCTCTCCGACGGCCGCGTCGTCGGCATGACGCAGGACTGGAGCAGCGACACGACCGCCTACCAGCTTATCGTCCTGCACCGCATTGACGCTTCCGAGGTCAAGGAAAAGACCGTCCTGACGCTCGCGTGCATGGGGCTTGACTGGAGCCTGCGCAGCAAGATCGTCGAATACAACAAGTCGAACGACCAGTACCGCATCCAGGTCGTCGACTACAGCGAATACGCCACGGACGACGACTATAACGCCGGCATCACCAAGCTCACCACCGAGATCATCAGCGGCAGCGTGCCGGATCTGTTCCTGACCAGCAGCCTGCCCATCGACAAATACGCCGCCAAGGGCGTCGTGGCCGACCTCTATACATTTATGGACGGCGGCAGCGGCCTGAGCCGGGATTACTTCGTCCCGCAGGTCCTGAAGGCGATCGAGAAGGACGGCAAGCTCTATGAGCTGCCGACCAAATTCTCCGTAGAGACGGCTTATGCCCTGTCCTCCATCGTCGACCAGTATGACACCTGGAACGTCGCCGCCGTGCAGGATGCCATGACGCAGCTGCAGGAGGGCGCAACGGTCTTCTCCACCGGCTGGACGAAGAGCTCCGTGCTCAACAACTGCCTGACGCGCAATCTGGCCGCCTTCGTCGACTGGACGACGGGCAAGTGTACCTTCGATTCCGAGGCCTTCCAGCAGCTGCTGGCCTTCTGCAACTCCTTCCCCGATGCCGTCGACACCAACGATGCTGTCGGCAACGCTGCGGAGACGGCCGTTGCCGTCGACGATGCGGTATGGGAATCCGACGCGACCCGCGTGGTAAACGGCAAGCAGCTGATGGGAACGACCAGCCTCTACGGCTTTACCGATTACATCTGGGAGCTCTACGCCATCCGCGACAAGATCACCTTCACCGGCTACCCGACCGAGGACGCCGCACCCGGCAACTCGTTCTATATCATCACCCCGATGGCCATCTCCTCCGTCACGAAATATCCGGACGCCGCGTGGGACTTCGTCAGCACCATGATCCGGCAGACGAACGAGGACGCCGAGTCCATGTACGCCTTCCCCATCAGTCAGGAGGCCTTTGACAAGAAGATGACCGCCGTCTTGACCGAGCAGTATCAGCTCGACGAAAACGGCGAACAGGTCGACTGGGACGAAGACGGCGAACCCGACAAAATGTCCATCGGCAGCTACGAGGTCGTTGAAAACGGCGAGAGCACCTGGCAGGAGGTTTACGCCCTGACGCAGGAGGACATCGACCAGATCCTCTCCGTCATCAACAGCGCGACCGGCATCGTCGACTATGACGACGAGATCCTCTCCATCGTCTCCGACGAGGTCAGCGCCTACTTCGCCGGCGACAAGGATGTCCAGACCACCGCCAACATGATCCAGAGCCGCGTCAACCTGTACGTGCAGGAGCAGCGGTAAATATCAAGCAAGGCTCCCCTTGTGCGCAAGGGGGGCCTTGAGACGGGTGCTCCTGTAAGCCTCCCCTGAAAGGGGAGGTGGCTCGGCGAAGCCGAGACGGAGAGGTCCTGCGGGCAGTGCGGATCTGCATAGGGCTTTCGTTTTTTGCGGCTGCCTGCTGCGAAACCTCTCAGTCAGCTTCGCTGACAGCTCCCCTTTCAGGGGAGCCTTTGGACGGAGCATTCCATTCACTGAAAATGCCGATAAATCCCGATCGCCCGGCGGCCGGGAGCTATGAGCATTTTCCAACGCAAAGGAGACGCAGACTGTGCAAAAGCTTTCTCTCCGGTCGCGCGGGAAATATGAGACGAAGCCGTCCGGGAAAAGCCTCTGGACACGGATGAACAACAAGGTGCGCGATTTTCTCGCCTCCATGTGCTTCTCCGGCCCGAGCTTTCTCGGGATGCTGGCGTTTTATATCATCCCGTTCCTGATCGTCATCTATTATTCCTTCACCGTGGGCCTGACCGACCACAGCTTCGCCGGGCTCAAGAACTACATCAACGTCTGGCAGAACGGCGCGTTCAAGATCGCGGTCAAAAACACGTTCACGTTCACGGGCCTGTCCGTGCCGCTGGCGGTGGTGCTGTCGCTTGGCCTGGCGCTGCTGCTCGAGGCGCGGATCCCCCTCAAAAGCGAGTTCCGCACCTTCTTTTTAAGCCCCATGATGGTCCCCATCGCGTCCATCATCCTCATCTGGCAGGTGCTGTTCCACTATAACGGCGTCATCAACGAATTCCTGCAGGTCTTCGGCGCGGATAAGATCGACTGGCTGAAATCCGACTATTGCATGGTCGTCATCGTTGTGCTGTTTTTGTGGAAGAACCTCGGCTACAACATGATTTTGTTCATGGCCGCCCTCAGCAATATCCCGCGCGAGCTGCTCGAGGTCGCGGAGGTCGAGGGCGCGTCGGCGGCCTACCAGTTCTTCCACATCAAGCTCCGCTATCTCTCGCCGACGGTTCTGTTCGTGACGATCCTGTCCATCATCAACTCGTTCAAGGTCTTCCGCGAGATCTATCTTCTCACCGGCAATTACCCCTACGACGGGCTTTACATGATGCAGCATTTCATGAACAACATGTTCAACTCCGCCGACTACCAGCGCCTGTCCGCCGCGGCGGTGCTGCTGGCGATCGTCATCGTCATCCTCATTGCCCTTTTGTTCTTCGTGGAGAACATCTTCGGAAAGGACGTGGAAGGATGAAGAAAAAACGCTATTTTTCCCGCACGGTCTGCTTTCTGCTCTGCGCGGTGTTCGCGCTTTTGTTCCTGCTGCCGACGGTTCTGACCATCACGAACTCCTTCATGACGCAGAGCGAGATCACGGCCAGCTACGGCCAGGTCTTTGAAAACGCCAACGACGGCAAGAGCTACATCTCCAAGACCATTGAGCTCAAATTCATCCCCGACAAGGTCAGCTTCACCCAGTATTTCACCGTCCTGCTCAAAAGCCCGGACTATCTGCTGAAATTCTGGAACTCCGTCATCCTGACCGCGCCGATCGTCTTCGCGCAGCTCATGGTCGCGTCCATCGCGGCCTACGGCTTTACCCGCTGGCGCGGGAAGGTGCGCGACAGTCTGTTCTTCTTCTACGTGATCCTGATGCTCATGCCGTATCAGGTCACGCTGGTCCCCAACTATCTGGTGAGCGACTGGCTGAAGATCCTCAATACCCGGTGGGCGATCTTCCTGCCCGGCGCGTTTGCGCCGTTCTCGGTCTTTCTGCTCACCAAATTCATGCGCCGCATCCCCATGGCTGTCATCGAATCGGCCAAGATCGACGGCGCGAACGAGTGGCACATCTTCTGGAACATCTGCCTGCCGCAGTGCCGGAGCGCCCTCTATTCCATTGCGATCCTGGTGTTCATCGACAACTGGAACATGGTCGAACAGCCGCTGATCCTGCTCAACGACGTGGAGAAGCAGCCGCTTTCGATGTTCCTGTCCAGCATCAACGCCGGCGAGATCGGCATCGCCTTTGCCGCCGCCGTCATCTATATGATCCCCGGTCTGCTGCTGTTTTTGCACGGCGAGGCGTATCTGGTGGAAGGCATCGCACATTCTGGCTCTGTGAAAGGATAAGGAAAGAGACATGGAAAACAGTGTAAGAAAACGCGAATGGGTCAAGACCGCGGCCATCATTTTTCTGGCGGTCCTGCTGGTGCTGACCTTCTTTTCCAAGACGATCATGAATGCCTCCCTGCCCGAGGTCGCGGCGCAGCAGGCCGCCTCCGGCGCCATCAACGCCCGCATCCGCGGCAGCGGCACCGTCGAGGCCAGCGAGGTCTATAACGTCACCATCAAGCAGACCCGCAAGGTCGCCAGCGTCCTGGTCAAGACCGGCCAGGAGATCAACGTGGGCGACACGATGTTCGTGCTCGAAGCGGAGGACTCGGACGAGCTCAAGCAGGCGGAGACGGACCTCGAGACGCTCCAGCAGAACTACGACAAGAGTCTGATCGAAGCGGGAAACACGGCGTCTCAGGAAAACTACGATCTGCAGAAGGCAAAAGAGGCGTATAACGAGGCGCTGGCGATCTATAACCAGTACAGCAGCGTCAGCGCGACGCAGCTTGCAACGCAGAAGGCTGCCGCAGACGCCAAGCTCAAGGAGCTCCAGACCGCAAAAACCACGATCGACAACCAGCTCACGAAGCTGAAGGCCGAAAAAGAATACACGGATGCCCAAGCAACCGTAACGGAGCATGAGGCGACGGTGAAGAGTCTGGAAACCGAAAAAGAGACGCTATTGGCATCTGCAGATATTCCAAATCCAAGTGCGAGGAATGCAAAGGCAATTCAAGACGAAATTAATAATATTAAAGGCCTTAACGAGTACATTAAAAATATAACTTTGTATGAAAGCACATTTACCACTTTTTCGTCGCTGTGCAATAATGACAAGTCTATTATGGAAGAATGCAGACTGCATAAAGAATCCATGCTGGCAAGGATAAGAAGTGGCGGGTCATCAAAGCCCAGCACGTCAAAAGGGGATAACGAAGACTATGGCCTGTACGCGTATAGCGAAATAGATGAAGACCAGCAGGTACAAAATTACTGGGACGCCTATGACGCTCTTTTCCCATTCTATTATGGCGGAACCACAAAGGAGCATAAAAAGATTTCTACTGGTTTAGTCGATTTGCAAAACAACTTAAAGGTCGCCACGATCAATGATAAAATTGACGAAGCGAATCACGCCATGTCTACCGCACAGACCATCGTCGGCAACTATGAACGTTCCATCGACGATCTGACGAAGCAGAGCGATTCGCTTGACAGCCAGATCACCGATCAACAGACGGCAGTGGACAAACTCACCAGCGCGTCTTCCGCAGCTGAAACGGTCAAATCTACGAAAAAAACCCTTGAAGACCTTGTTTTCAAACAGAATCTCGGCGATTCGTCCTCCATCGACATGGAAGCGGCCAAGAAAGCCATTGAACGCAAGCAGGCGGAGGTCGACAAGCTGCGCGAGAATGCGGATGAGCTGGAGGTCAAATCCAGCGTGTCCGGCACCATTGCGTCCATCAACGCTTCGGCCGGCAAGTCCATCGGCGGCGAGGAGCAGCCGCTGGCCACCATCAACGTGACCGACCGCGGCTTTACCGTCAAGATCGACGTCACCAACGACCAGGCCAAGAAGGTCAAGACCGGTGATACCGCCGAGCTCGTCAACTTCTGGGGCGGCGACGCCGTCGCCACGCTCGACCAGATCACAAGCTCCCAGACCGCGGGTAATCGCACCCTCGTCTTCACTCTCACCGGCGATATCCAGGCCGGACAGAACGTGACGCTCTCCATCGGGCAGAAGAGCGCAAATTATGACGCGCTCATTCCGCTCTCCGGCCTGCGCGAGGATTCGAACGGCAAGTTCGTCTACGTGCTCGAGTCGAAGAGCTCGCCGCTCGGCAGCCGCTACATCGCCACCCGCGTCACCGTGCAGGAGCTCGCGCGCGACGATAAGTCCGCCGCCGTCTCCGGCATCAGCTCCGGCGATTTCATCATCACCACCAGCAACAAGCCCATCGAAGCCGGCAAGCAGGTCCGGCTGGCCGATAACGGATGATCCGGCGCGGGCGGTTTGAGCGGCATCGCAGGCTGCCGCGGCTGCACGGAGGGAAGCTTGCCCTCCTCATTGCCTGCCTGATCCAGACGGCGCTGTCTGTGTTCAGCTTCGCCATGCTGGGGAAGGTGACCGGCGCGCTCATCACCCAGTCCGCCGCCGACGTCTGGCGCGGCGGCAGCGGCGAGCGCTTTGCGCAGGTCTCGGCCTTCCTGCCGGTGAACGGCATGATCGACCTCGATACCATCCGCTCGTTCCGCGTGACGCTGGAGGACGAATTCGTCCAGAACTCCATCTTCGCACCGGAACCCGACGCGCAGGACCCCAGTGCGGACACCTCTGCGCGCCTCTACGCCGATGCCTACAGCGGCAGCACCCAGCTGTCCGTCTCCGGCAAATCGCCCGGCAGCGTGACGGTCACGGCCATCGGCGTGGGAGGAGACTATTTCCTGTTCCATCCGCTGCAGCTGCTGTCCGGCGGCTACGTGTCGGACGAGGACTATATGGCCGACCGCGTCGTGCTCGACGCGCAGACGGCCTTCAACCTTTTCGGCAGCAGCGATGTGGCCGGGATGGAAGTGACGATCAACGGCAAGACCTTCCCCATCGCGGGCGTGGTCAAAAGTGAGGACGACTTCGCCACAGCCGCCGCGCTGGACGCCGGAGCCGAGGCGTCTTCCGACCCCACGGGCGTCCAGTCGGCCTCCAAGGCCATGATCTACATGAGCTACGCCGCGCTGAACGCCATGGCGGAGCTGCCCATCGACTGTTATGAGATCGTTCTGCCCGACCCCGTCTCGGGCTTCGCCAAGAAGCTCATGACGGAGAAATTTCCCGTGGGCGAAGGCGTGATCGTGCAGAATACCGGCCGGTTTTCTCTCTCCGGCCTGATCTCGGTGATCGGGAAGTTCGGCAAGCGCGTCATGACGACGAACGGCGTCATCTATCCCTACTGGGAAAACGCCGCCCGGATGGCCGAGAGCTACGCGGCTTTGCTGCTGATCCTCGGTACGCTCTTCGGCCTCATGCCGGCCGTCTGCCTGACGATCGTGCTGGTGAAGCTCACGGTCCGGGAGATCAAACGCGGCTACTACAAGGCCGCCCACGCCATCGAGGACCGCGTGGAGGAAAACAAGCGCAAGCACTACGTCTCCGGCGGTATCTGAAGCATAAAAAGCCCCGGCTTTCCATTCGGAAAGCCGGGGCCGTTTGCTTTGCGGGGTCAGTCCGCAGAGGCGTCGATGTGACGCTGGATGCGGTTGATGATCATTTCCAGCGCGATGAGGTTCTTACCGCCCTCGGGGACGATGATGTGCGCGTTTTTCTTGCTGGGCTCCACGTAGAGCTCGTGCATGGGCTTAACGGTGGTCAGATACTGGTCGATGACGGAGTCGATGCTCCGCCCGCGCTTCTTGACGTCCCGCCGGATCCGGCGGCACAGGCGCACGTCGGCGTCGGCGTCGACGAAGATGCGGATGTTCATCTCGTCGCAGAGCGTCTTGTTGACGAAGATCATGATGCCCTCGACCACGATGACCCGCCGCGGCTCGATGTGCAGGACCTCCTCCGCCCGGTTGTGGATGGTATAGTCGTAGGTCGGGCAGTCGATGGCCTGCCCGTTTTTGAGCATGCGCAGATGGTCGATCATCATGTCGGTGTCGAACGCGTCCGGGCAGTCGTAGTTGAGATGCGTCCGCTCCTCATAGCTCATTTCGTCGTGGCGCTTGTAGTAATTATCGTGGCTGAGCACGCTGATATTATCGCCGAAGCGATTCACGAGCGCTTTGACGAGCGTCGTTTTTCCGCTGCCGGTCCCGCCGGCGACCCCAATGACGATCACATCTGACATATCTCTGTCTCCTCTTTTATTCCGTTACGATCCCGTAGATGAGCGGCTGCGCAGCGGGCGCGTCCGCGCCCCAGCGGATGGCCTCCAGGAAGACGCGCTCGGCGTCCGCCAGCGTCTCGGGCCGGTCCGTGTGCAGAACGGCGAGCGTCTGGCCCTGCTCGACCTTCGCGCCGGTCTTTTCCTTCAGGACGATACCGGCGGCCGGGTCGATCACGTCGTCCTTCGTCTTGCGGCCGGCACCGAGGATCGCGGAGCTCTCGCCGATCTTCTGCGCGTCCATGTGGTGGATGTAGCCGGCCTGCGGCGCCTTGAGCTCGTATTGGACCGACGCCTGCGGCAGCAGGCTGACATTGTCCAGCACGGCCGCGTCACCGCCCTGGGCCGCGATCCAGCGCTTCATCTGCGCGAAGGCGCGACCGGAGGAAATGGCCTCCTGCGCCTGCTTCGTGGCCTCTTCGATGGGCCAGCCGTTGCACAGGTGGAGCATATTGGCCGCCAGCGTGATGCAAACGCCCGTCAGATCCGGGCAGCCATGGCCCTGCAGGACCTCGACGGCCTCGCGCACCTCGAGCGCGTTGCCGATGTAGAAGCCGAGCGGGATATCCATGTTGGACATGACGGCCACGACGTTCCGCCCGCAGGCCCGGCCGATGCGGACCATGCTCTCGGCGAGCTTCTGGCCGTCTTCGAGCGTCTTCATGAACGCGCCGGAGCCGATCTTGACGTCCAGCACGATCGAATGCGCGCCGGCCGCCAGCTTTTTGGACATGATGGAGGACGTGATGAGCGGCAGCGAGTCGATCGTCGCCGTCACGTCGCGCAGGGCGTAGAGCTTCTTGTCGGCGGGGGTGAGATTGCCGGACTGGCCGATGACGGCCACGCCGACCTGCTCGACCTGCCGCATGAAAGCGTCCGCCGAAAGCGTGGTCTGATACCCGGGGATGGATTCGAGCTTGTCGACCGTGCCGCCCGTATGGCCGAGCCCGCGGCCGGACATCTTGGCCATCTTGCCGCCGAGCGAGGAAACGATGGGCGCGACGATCAGCGTCGTCTTGTCGCCGACGCCGCCGGTGGAGTGCTTGTCGACGGACTTGTCGCCGAAGCGGCTGAGGTCGACGGTGTCGCCGGAATGCATCATGGCGTCGGTCAGCACGGCCGTCTCATGGTCGGTCATGCCCTTGTAGAAGACGGTCATGGCGAAGGCGGACATCTGATAGTCGGGAATGGAGCCGTCCGTAAAGCCCCGGATGATGAAGCGGATCTCGTCGTCGGTCAGGACGCCGCCGTCACGCTTCTTTTCAATGAGATCGACCATTCGCATGGATGAAAAACCTCCTGCTGAAAAAACGTGAAATGGGAAGGCTCCGGCAGGTCCGGGAGAACCTGCCGGAGGCAGAGAATGCAGTTACCGCTGGCCCTTGTCGTAGGGGATACCCTCGGCCTTCGGGGCACGGGAGTTTTTCGACGTAAAGGCAAGGACGATCAGCGAGATGACATAGGGCAGCATGTTGTACACGCCGCTGGGGATATTGAGGCTGACCAGGAAGCTGAAGCCGAAATAGACGTTGGACAGCGCGCGGAACAGACCGAACAGCAGAGCCGCCAGCGCGATGCGCGTCGGCTTCCACTGGCCGAAGATCATAACGGCGAGGGACAGGAAGCCGAAGCCCGCCACGCCGTATTCAAATTTCCACTCGCTGACGCCGCACGTGATGTACACGATGCCGCCGAGGCCGCCGAGCAGACCCGAGATCAGCACGCCCGCCCAGCGCATCTTGTAGACGTTGATGCCGACGCTGGCCGCCGCCTGCGGATGCTCGCCGCAGGCCATCAGGCGCAGGCCGAAGCGCGTCTTGTAGAGCGTGATGTAGCAGATCACGAGCGCGATCACCGCGACGAGCATGAACCAGTTGAACTCGAACGAGCCAATGTTCACGAGGAACGCCTTTTTCGGCTCGACGTACTGGATGGTGGAGGAGACGTCGTTGGGATTGGCCGCGGTATTGATGGCCTTGACGATGACCGTCGCCGCGGCGGTGCCGAGGATGTTCATGGCGGTGCCGACGATGGTCTGGTCCGCCTTGCAGTTGATGGCGGAGACGGCCAGCAGCACGGAATAGAGCATGCCGCCCGCGATGCTCGCCAGAATGACCAGCAGCACCATCACAAAGTTGGACGTGCCCGCCGGCAGATACCGCATGGTGAGCGCGCCGCCCAGCGCGCCGATGACCATGATGCCCTCAAGACCGAGGTTGATGACGCCGGAATGCTCCGAGAAGCAGCCGCCCAATGCCACGAGCAGCAGGACCGACGCGAACAGGAGCGTATATTGCAGAAGAAGGATCATGCCTGCTCGCCTCCTTTCCCGGCGGCCTGGGCCGCCTTGCGCGCTTTCTTTTCCTCATGCCGCGCGATCCAGCTGCTCAGCACCGTCTTGAAGAACAGCACGAAGCTGCACAGGTAGATGATGATCGCGGAGATCAGATCGGAGATCTGCGAGCAGTAGAGGGATTTGTCGACGTATGCGCCGCCGGCGGTGATATGCTGGATGAAGAACGAGGCGAAGATGGAGCCGATCGGGCTGAGGCCGCCGAGGAAGGCGGCGGCGATGCCGTTGAAGCCCATCGAGGGGACGGAGGAGTAGGTACACTGCCACTGCTCATAGCCCGTCTGGTACAGGAGCGAAGCGCCCAGGCCTGCCAGCGCGCCGCCGATGGCGAGCGTGAGGATGATGTTGCGCTTTTCCGCCATGCCGCAGTATTTCGCGGCGTTGGGGTTGTTGCCGGTGGCCTTGAGCTCATAGCCGAAGAGCGTCTTGGACAGAACGACCCAGATGACGACGGCGCAGACGATGGCGATGGGGATGGCGATGGTCACGTACTGGTTGCCGCTGAGGAGCTTCGAAAGGCTGATCTGCGGCAGGATGGCCTGCGGGCCCTCGGCCTTCAGCTGGTAGGTGTAGGGGCTGGTGGCCTCCTTGACGTTGGTCAGGAGCATGTTGGTGATGTAGAGCGCGATCCAGTTGAGCATGATGCCGGAGATGACCTCGCTGACATTGAACGAGCTTTTGAGCAGGCCCGAGATCACGCCGAGCAGCGCGCCCGCCGCGATGGCCAGCAGCATGCACGGCAGCCAGTGCCAGTGCAGATACAAAGCCGCATACAAACAGGCACACGCGCCCGCGACATACTGACCGGCCGCGCCGATGTTGAACAGGCCGACCTTATACACGAACAGCACGCTCAGCGAGCACATGAGCAGCGGCGCGGTCCGCACGAGGGTGTTGCCGAGGTATTTGAGCTGGGCCTTGGCCGAGGAGTACGTCAGGAAGTTCTTCATGACGTTGGTGATGGCGCCCCAGGCGCCCGTGGGGTTGATGAGAAGCAAAACAAGATAGCCGATGAAAAGACCGAGCAGGATGCACAGCAGCGACGTCAGCAGCGACTGGACCCCCGGGTTTTTGAGAATGTTTTTGTTCTGTTTCATGCTTTCACCTCATCTCTCTTGGCGCCAGCCATGTAGAGGCCAAGCTCTTCCTGCGTGGTGGTTTTGGGATCGAGCTGGCCGACGATCTCGCCCTCGTACATGACGAGAATGCGGTCCGGCACGTCCATGACCTCGTCGAGCTCCAGAGACACGAGCAGCACGGCCTTGCCGGCGTCGCGCTGGGCGACGAGCTGCTTGTGGATGTATTCGATGGCGCCGACGTCAAGACCGCGGGTCGGCTGCACGGCGACGAGCAGCTCCGGGTTCTTGTCGATCTCGCGGGCGACGATGGCCTTCTGCTGGTTGCCGCCGGACATGCTGCGCGCCGGGGTGACGGCGCCCTGGCCGGAGCGCACGTCGTACTGCTCGATGAGGCGGTCGGCGTAGGCCCGGATGTTCTTGCGGCGGAGGAAGCCCGCCTTGTCGGTGAATTCCGGCTCAAAATAGCGCTGCAGGACCATGTTGTCCTCGAGCGTATAGTCGAGCACGAGACCGTGCTTGTGCCGGTCCTCGGGGATGTGGCTCATGCCCATGAGACTGCGCTGGCGGATGGTGGCGTGGGTGATGTCCTTGCCCTCGAGCGTGATCCTGCCGCCCGCGGCGGGCTCCAGCCCGGTCAGGGCGTAGACGAGCTCGGTCTGGCCGTTGCCGTCGATGCCCGCGATGCAGACGATCTCGCCCGCGCGGACCTTGAAGGAGACGTCCTTGACGGCGCTGTTCTTATGGACCTTGGAGGCGACCGTCAGGTGCTCGACGGACAAAACCTCGCTGCCGGTGTGCAGCGGGCCCTTTTCCACGTGGAAATTGACATTGCGGCCGACCATCATGGCCGAAAGCTCCTCCGCGGTGGTGTGCGCGGTCTCGACGGTGCCGATGCATTTGCCCTTGCGCAGGACCGTAACGCGGTCAGAGACCTCCATGATCTCGTTGAGCTTATGGGAGATGAAGAGGATGCTCTTGCCCTCGGCCGCGAGGTTTTTCATGATCTGCATGAGCTCTTCGATCTCCTGCGGGGTCAGGACCGCCGTCGGCTCGTCGAAGATGAGGATCTCGTTGTCGCGGTAGAGCATTTTGAGGATCTCGGTGCGCTGCTGCATGCCGACGGTGATATCCTCGATGATGGCGTCGGGGTCGACGTGCAGGCCGTATTTTTCAGACAGGTCGATGACCTTTTTCCGCGCCTCCTGCTTCTGCAGGAAGCCCATTTTGTTCGGCTCGACGCCGAGGATGATGTTGTCGAGGACGGAGAAGCATTCGACCAGCTTGAAGTGCTGGTGGACCATGCCGATGCCGAGCGCGTTGGCGTCGTTCGGGTCGCGGATCTCGACCTTGCGGCCGTCCTTGTGGATCTCGCCTTCCTCCGGCTGATAAAGGCCGAAGAGTACGCTCATGAGCGTCGATTTGCCTGCGCCGTTTTCACCGAGCAGGGCGTGGATCTCACCCTTTTTGAGCTTCAGGGTGATGTTGTCGTTGGCGATGATACCGGGGAAACGTTTTGTGATGTTGAGCATCTCGATCGTGTACTGCGTTTCCAAGTTTTTCGCCCTCCTTCCGTTTTTATGGCCCGCGCTTGCGAGGACGGAAACCATTTTATCCATTATACTATATTTGTGCGGATAAAGCAAAAAGTTTTTCGGTTTTCCCGGTTTTTCTGGAAAAGCGTACAAAAAAAGTGTGCAGGCCGGAGCCTGCACACTTTTTAAATGTACCTTACTTCAGGTTGCCGAAGTCCTCAACGGTGACGTTGGTGACAGCGGGCATAGCCGTGATGTCGTTGGAGACGGTGACGTCGCCGGCGAACATGGCAGCGACGAGCGCTTCGTAGTCAGCCTGGGTGAACTTGCCGTCTTCGAACTGCGTGGAAGCGGTCGGGATCTGGACGTAGTTCTCTTCCGGGTTGGCGGAGACGAGACCCAGCGTTTCGATCTTGCCGCCGTAGTTGGCAAAGTTGCCGGCCACGACTTCGGAGAGCAGATGCTTGACGGTGGGGGCAAGGCCCTTCATCGCGGAGGTAACGGTCATGCCTTCGCCGTAGTCGCCGTCGATGATGCCGGCCTGGTCAACGTCGACGCCGATGATCTTGCCGCCGACCTTGGCAGCAGCCTCAGCCGCGGAGGTATAGATGCCGCCGCCGCAGGCGAAGACAATCTCCGTGCCGCCCTGATACCAGGTGTCCATTGCAGCGGTGATGTCAGCGTCGCCAACGAACTGGTTGCCGTAAGCGTACTTGAGGTCGACCGTGATGCCGAGCTCCTTGGCAGCAGCGTCAACGCCCTGCACATAGCCGAAGCCGTAACGGACAACAGCGGGGACAGCCATGCCGCCCAGGAAGCCGAGCTTGGTGTAGCCGAGCTTCACAGCTGCGTAACCGGCCATGTAGCCGCACAGCTCTTCCTGATAGACAGCGCAGTAGAGGTTGGAGGGCAGGGTGTAGTCATCGCCCAGATCGCCGGCACCGACGTCCAGCGCAATGAAGGTGACCTCGGGATAGATGTCGGCAGTTTCCTTGATGGCGCCTGCGAAAGCGTAGCCGGGCATCACAACAACGTTGTAGCCCTCGTCGATCGCGGACTCGATCATGGCGACACGCTCGGCGTCGGAGTCACCGGCGGGCTTGAAATAGTTGAACTGCAGGCCGTTGGCCTCGCAGAACTCCTTGCAGGCCTCGTAGGTGGTCTGGTTGAAGGACTGGTCGGTGATATCGCCGTAGTCGGTGATCATGGCGACGGAGTAAGCAGCGTCGGCAGCGGGCTCTTCAGCCGGGGTCTCTTCTTCAGCTGCGGGCTCCTCAGCGGCGGGTTCTTCCGTGGTCTCGGGAGCGGTTTCGGTGGTGGTTTCCGGTTCGGTGGTGGTCTCGGGCTCCGTCTTGGATGCGCAGGCAGCCAGGCTCAGGACCATGACCAGGACCAGAAGCAGTGCAAGATACTTCTTCATTTGAAAATCTACCTCTTTCGTAATGATATTCCGCGCCGGACCGCGGAGGCCGCACCCCGGCGTCAGAATGCCCCAAAGGGGTAATTCTGATTATAGCATCTATTTGAAACGATTGCAATGCCGTTTCTGGGTTTTTCACGCGGTTTTTGATGCGGATCTCACGCCTTTTTCAGCTGCAGGATGAGCCGGAGGATGCGCAGCGCCGCTTTTTCCAGGCCGATCCGGTCGCCCGCGAGCGTTCTGTCGCCCCAGAGCATGCCGCCGTAGCCGCAGTCGAGCAGCCAGGCGCGCAGCAGCGGGCTGTTTTCTGTGAGCGTCCGGCCGGAGATCGAAGTTTCAGGCAGCCGGGCCGCGCGGCAGACGCCCGCGGCCAGCTCAAACGGCCGGCCGTAGACCTCGCGCAGCGCCGCCTGCGAGACGGCAGCGTTCTCCGGCAGCCGGCCCGCGTGCAGCACGACCGCGCCGTATGGCCACGCGCCCGCGGCCAGCGCGGCGGTCATCGTGCCGCAGACGACCGGGTCCTCCGACCACTGTTCGGCGCAGCCCTTCTTCTGCGGCGCTCGCATGACGTTCGCGTCCGGCCCGAGCCACAGCTGCACGCCGAACTCCGCCATCTCCAGCCCGACAGCCCGGCCGACGGCCCGGATCACGTCCGGATCGAACGAGCACGCGAGCAGCGCCGGGGCGGGGAAGACGGTCATATTCTGCCGGCGGACGGTCTCGCCGGTCTCTTCATCGGGGATTTCGCGCAGCAGGCGCAGACCTTGTGCGCCGCCAGCCAGCTGCAAGGCGGGGATGCCGTAGCGCTCGATGGCCGCCGATGCGCCGAGCGCGCCGGGGACCGCGGAGGCCTCTTCTCCGAAGCCGCAGACCAGCTTTTCCAGATTCTCCGTGTCCATCCCGGCCACGAGATGGAACACGCTGCACCGGCCCTCGCGCACGTCCGCGAGCGTATGCGCCTCGCCGTCCGGGCGGCAGCCGGTGAAGGGGCGGCCCTTTTTGCGGCTGCGGCGGGGCAGAGCGCGGTCAGAGAAGCGGATGGCGTGCTTGTGCGCCTGCTCGATCTCCGCCAGCTCCTCGGGATACTGGAAGCAGACGCCCTCCGGGCGCCTGCGCTCCGGCACGGAGGGCAGACTGAGCGGCTCGGCTGCCTGCACGACGGCGCTGCGGGTCAGCCGGATGGAGCCCGCAAGATAGCAGGCGCGGCTGCTCGTGCCGATGCGGATATCATAGTAGCCCGCGTCCAGCACGAACGCGTGCGCGCTCTCGCGGTAGACGGCAAGGTCGGTGATGGGGAAGCGCAGACGGATCGTCTGGCTCTCGCCGGGGGCGAGCAGGCGGCTCTTGCTGAATGCCTGCAGGAAGCTGACGGGCCTTGTCAGATCGTCGCCCGGCCGGGTCACGTAGACCTGCATGAGCTCGCTCGCCGCGTGCGTCTCGCCCGTGTTGACGAGCTCGGCGCTCACGGTCACGTCGCAGCCGTCAAGCCCTGCCGAGACGCTTCCGAATTCGATCTTCCCATAGCCGAGACCGTAGCCAAACGGATACCGCACCGGCGTGCCGAAGGAATCAAAATACCGGTAGCCGGTAAACTGGTCGACGGCGGCGCAGGCCTCGTCAAAGGCTTCCGCATTCTCCGGCCACGTGAAGGAAAGATGGCCGGACGGCATGACCTTCGCCGTCAGCACGTCGGCCAGCGCGCCGCCCGCCTCCTGCCCGGAAAGGCCGAGGAAGACGATCGCGCCGCAGGCGAGCGCGGCCTCATTCAGCTCGATGTACCCCGGCGCGGCCAGCACGAGGATGGTCCGGTCAAATACGGACGTGACGCGCGTGAGCATGGCGGTCTCCTCGCTCGTCAGGCGGGGGTGGTCCTGCTCCGGCGTGCGGCCGATGACGACGACGGCCGCCGCGCAGTCGTGCCGCAGGGCGCCGAAGTCCACGTTGGTCAGCGGCAGCTCGCTGCCGTCCGGGTGCTCCATGGCCCAGGTGCGGTATTTGCGGGCGAGCAGCCCGTCCGGCCGGACGGCGTCGCTGGCCATAAGCCCGTCGAGCACGCCGATCGCGCGCCAGGGCATCATCGCCCGGTCGTATGCGGGCGTGAGCAGCTGGCGGATGCCGAAAACGGCGACGGGCAGGGGCGCGCCATCCTCCGCGGGCAGCAGCGGGAGCGTCCCGGCGGTATTTTTGAGCAGCACGATACCGGCCGCCGCGGCCGCGCGGGCGGTGAGCGCATGATCGCTCATTCTGAGTGTGATATCCATGTCTGAGATCTCCTGTTCGGTTGTCAAAGTCCTTATAACTGTATCATATCACAGTTTCGCGCAAACGGAAACCATAAATATGCCTGCTGCGGGATTTTACAAAATGTTCACGCAAATGTACGCACTGGCAGTATAATAATCTAAATAGCATAGGAGGGAGAGAGTTTTATGGCAAAAACGATCCTCATCGTGGAAGACGACCCCAATATCTCCGAACTGGTCCAGATGTATCTGGAAAAGGAAGGATATCATACAAAGATCGCCGCCGACGGCGGCCAGGGCGTGGCCCTGTTCCGGCAGGTGCGGCCGGATCTGGTGCTGCTCGATATCATGCTGCCCGTGATGGACGGCTGGAGCGTGCTGCGCACCATCCGGCAGGACAGCCAGACCCCCGTCATCATGCTCACCGCCAAGGGCGAGACGAACGACAAGGTGCAGGGCCTGAAGCAGGGCGCCGACGATTATCTGACGAAGCCCTTCGAGATGAAGGAGCTGCTGGCCAGAGTCGAGGCGGTCCTCCGCCGCGCGGGCGGGGAAGAGGAGAAGGTCAAGCCGCGCCGGCTGGTCTTTGACAAGCTGGTCATTGACCTCGATTCCTTTGAGCTCATCGTCGACGGCAAGCGCATCGAGACGCCGCCCAAGGAGATGGAGCTTCTGTACCACCTGGCCTCCAGCCCGAACCGCGTCTTCACGCGCAACCAGCTGCTCGACGAGGTCTGGGGCTTTGACTATTTCGGCGACAGCCGCACTGTCGACGTCCACGTCAAGCGCCTGCGCGAAAAGCTCGAGGGCGTGTCGGACAAGTGGAGCCTCAAGACGGTCTGGGGCGTCGGGTATAAATTCGAGGTTCTGTAAGCATGAAAACAACGTTCAGCCGGCAGTTCGCCCTCATCGCGGCGCTGCTGCTGGTCTGCATGCTCTTTACGGGCGTCTCGTTCCGATTTCTGATGCTGCGGTATCTGAAAAACGACAAAAAAGAGACGCTCAGCGCCGACGCGCAGGCGGTCGCCTCGCTGGCCGAGGCGTATGACTCCACGGGCGAGCTGGAGGAGAACTGGGACTTCCGTTTGAGTCTTTCCCTGTTTTCCGACGTGGGCGAGGCCGAGGCGCAGGTCTGCGATGAGAACGGCTTCGTTGTTCTGTGCTCGTGCGACGAATTCAACTGCGAGCACCTCGGCCGCCAGATCGACGCCGATCTCATCACCGAGATCGACATGAATGGCGAGACGTTCCGCGTCGGCACGCTCACCGGTATCCATGACGGCAGACGCTATATTGCCGGCCGCCCGATCGTCTCCGACGACACGGAGCAGACGATCGGCTATGTGATCATCTCCTCCGACATGTCGCAGATCACGGACTTCATGCAGCGCAGCTCGTCGCTGTTTTTCTACAGCGCGATCATCGTGCTCGTGCTGTCGATGGCCGCGGCGACGTTCCTGTCGCACCAGCAGGTGCAGCCGCTCAACAAGGTCGCGGAGGCCGCCCGCCGCTTCGGCCGCGGCGAGCTCGATACCCGCGTCGAGGTGCCGAAGAGCTGCGGCGAGGAGATCGTCGATCTGGCCAACGCCTTCAACACCATGGCCGACTCGCTCGAAAAATCCGAGCAGCGGCGGCAGGAGTTCGTGGCGAACGTCTCGCATGAGCTCAAAACGCCGATGACCACCATCGGCGGCTACATCGACGGCATGCTCGACGGGACGATCCCGCCGGAAAAGCAGCAGCATTACATGCAGATCGTCTCCGGCGAGGTGCGCAGGCTCTCGCGGCTCGTGCGCAACATGCTCGATATCGCAAAGCTGCAGGCCATGGGCGTCGAAGACAGCCGCAAGACCCGCTTCGACCTCGGCGAGGAGCTGAGCGACGTGCTCATCACCTTTGAGCAGAAGATCTATAACAAGCATCTCGACGTGCGCGTCGACCTGCCGGACAAGCCCGTCTGGACCCGGGCCGAGCGTGACAGCATTACGCAGGTCATCTATAACCTCATCGACAACGCGATCAAGTTCTGCCCCGACGGCGGGCGGCTGTCGCTGCGCGTGCAGTCGGACGGCGGCAAGGCCCGTGTGTCGGTCGAAAATACCGGCCCCACCATTGACAAGGACGAGCTTCCGCTGCTCTTTGACCGCTTCCACAAGGCGGATAAATCCCGTTCCGCCGACCGCGAGGGCTGGGGCCTCGGCTTGTACATTGCCAAGACTATCGTCGGCGCCCACGGCGGCGACATCTGGGCCACGAGCGAAAACGGCGTGACGCAGTTCAACTTCACCCTGCCCGCTGTCCGGTAACAGCGCGGAAGGTTTACAGACTGTTCAGCGTTTGTTCAAATTCCCGGGATATACTATAGAAAACAGGAGAGTCGGAATGAAGCGTTCCGTTTTTCAAGCAAGAAGGTGTCTGATATGAGCTTTGACAATAACAGCTTCTATGACGACAATTCCACAAAGAACTGGCAGCCGCAGCCGACGCCGATGGAAGACCGGCGGCGCAGGCACACCGGCCGCTGGATCACGGCGATCGTGATCCTTGCGCTGCTGGTGCTGACCGGCGTCGGGACGGTGCATCTGGTGCGGGACGTGGGCGTGACGCTCAACCGCTCGGACAGCGGCTTCCTGCTGACCATCGGCCGGGAGCAGCCCGCCGAAAGCGCCGATGTGCAGACGGCCGACCCGCAGCCCGCCGCGCAGGAGCAGGCAGCCGCCGCGGAAGGTCCCGCGCCGGCAGCGCAGACCCCGGTGCAGGCGCAGGCCCAGGCGGAGCTGCCGCAGCTGGAGATCTCGTCCTCGCCCGCGGGCGTTCCGACGAGCGCGTCGGAGGACGCGGGGGCGCTCAGCCTGCAGGAGATCTACCGCCGTTGCAGCGGGAGCGTCGTGTCCATCATCAGCGTGACCCAGTCCGGCAAGGCCTCCGGCACCGGCATCATCATGTCGGCCGACGGCTATATCATCACGAACCACCATGTGATCGAAAATGCGCAGGCTGTCAGCGTTCTGACGAACGATGACAAGGAATATACCGCCTCGATCGTCGGCAGCGACGAGACGAGCGACCTGGCCGTCCTCAAGATCGAGGCCAGCGGGCTGCAGGCAGCCGAGTTCGGCGATTCATCCGTGCTGCAGGTCGGCGACAGCGTCGTCGCCATCGGCGACCCGCTGGGCGTGACGCTGCGCGGCACGATGACCGACGGTATCATCTCCGCCATCAACCGCGATCTGACAGTCAACGACCGCACGATGAACCTGATCCAGACCAATGCCGCGCTCAATAACGGCAATTCCGGCGGGCCGCTCATCAACTGCTACGGGCAGGTCATCGGCATCAATACGATGAAGATGAGCAACTTCTATTCCTCGTCCACGACGGTCGAGGGCATCGGCTTCGCCATCCCGATCGATACGGCCAAGCCCATCATCGACGAGCTGATCGAGAAGGGCTACGTCTCCGGCCGCCCCGCCATCGGCATCGACGGCGAGACGCTCCCGGCCACCTACCGCATCTACTACCGTCTGCCGGAGGGCATTTACGTCACGCGCGTCTACGCCAGCAGTGACGCCGCGGCCAAGGGCATCTCGGAGGGCGACATCATCACCGCCATCAACGGCATCGACGTCACCACCATGGAGCAGCTCAACCGCGTCAAAAATCAGTTCACCGCCGGCCAGACCGTGACGCTCACGATCTACCGCAGCGGCAGCAGCTATGACGTGGAGATCATCCTGATGGACCGCGCAAACGCATAACGACCAAAAGAAGGGGCCCCGGCCCCTTCTTTTTTCATCCCGCCGCAGCGGAAAAGACTCCCCTTCCAGGGGCCGATTCCCCCTATCAGGGGGAAATGTCCCGAAGGGACAAAAGGGGTAGGGATGCTGGCTCGGCGCAGCCGAGACTGAGAGGTTGTATCAAATTTGCAATTGCTTGTTGCCTCCGGCGGCCCTATCTTTTCTCTCGCAAGAGAAAAGATAGGGCCGTCGGAGACATCGTCCCCTGGAAGGGGGGAGCCCTGGCTGGGTGCAAAGGCGCAGACAAAGGAGTTTCTTCTTGCCGCCGGCGCGGAAATGTACTATAATGGGAAAAACGACCTGCCCGGGAGGGCGGGGGACGGAGGAACTTGCTATGCAAACGATCTATCGCTTTTCTGCGCCCGGCCGCACGGAGATCAGCGGCAACCATACCGACCATCAGCACGGCTGCGTGCTGGCCGCCGCCGTCAATATGCAGACCACGGCGGAGGTGACGCTGCGGGACGATGACCGCATCCGCGTCGCGTCGGAGGGCTATGCGCCCGTCGAGATCCGGCTGGACGATCTGTCCATCCACGAAGATGAAAAGAACACCACCGCCGCGATCGTGCGCGGCGTGGCCGCCGCCTTCCGGCAGCGCGGCTGCGAGCTGCGCGGCTTTGACGCGAGCGTCCGGTCCACGGTGCTGCCCGGCTCCGGGCTGTCGTCCTCAGCGGCGTTCGAGGTGCTGATCGGCACGATTTTGAACGAGCTGTTTTTTGACCGGAAGCTGACCGCGGTCGAGATCGCGCAGATCGGCCAGTACGCGGAGAACGTCTATTTCGGCAAGCCCAGCGGCCTGATGGACCAGACGGCCTCGAGCGTCGGCGGGCTGGTCTTCATCGACTTTGCCGATCCCCAGACGCCGCTGGTCGAGCGTGTGGAATTTGACTTTGCCCACTGCGGCTATACGCCCTGCATCCTCGATTCCGGCGCAGACCACGCGGATCTGACCGACGAATACGCCGCCATCCCGCAGGAGATGCGCAGCGTCGCGCGCTGCTTCGGCAAGGAGGTCCTGCGCGAGGTCAACGAAGCGGAGTTCTATGCGCAGCTCAAGCAGGTCCGCGAACAGACCGGCGACCGCGCCGTCCTGCGCGCCATGCATTTCTTTGATGAGAACCGCCGCGTGCTCGAGCAGGTGCAGGCGCTGAAAAACGGAGACTTTGAGGGCTTCCTCGCGGGCGTGCGGGCTTCCGGCCGCTCGTCGTGGATGCTGCTGCAGAACATCATTCCCCTCGGCAGCACTGCCCATCAGCAGATGGCGCTGGCGCAGGCTCTTTGCGAAAAGCTGCTGGACGGCCGCGGCGCCTGCCGCGTGCACGGCGGCGGCTTCGCGGGCACGATCCTCGCCTTCGTGCCGGATGAGATGCTCGGGCAGTTCCGCAGCGGGGCGGAGGCCGTATTGGGCGCGGGCAGCTGCCACGTGCTCTCCATCCGCCAGACCGGCGGCACGCGTCTGGGGTAACGCGTATGCGAAGAGCGGAACGCGCGGTCACGGACCGCGAAAAGATCCTGCAGATCCTGGACGCCTGCCACTGCTGCCGCGTCGGGTTTTCCGACCCGGACGGCGCGTACATCGTCCCTCTGAGCTTTGCCTTCGTCCCCGGCACGCCGGACCGGTTTTATTTCCACGGCGCGAAGGAGGGGCGCAAGGCCGCACGCATCGCGGCGCGGCCGAAGGTCGGCTTTGAGCTCGACTGCAGCTACGCGCTGGTCGAGGGAACGAGCGGCTGCAGCTATTCCTGCCGCTACCAGAGCGTCATCGGCACGGGCCGGATCGGCGAGGTGACGGACATGGAGGAGAAAAAACAGGCGCTCGCCGCCATCATGGCGCATTATGAACCGGAAAAAAGCTTCGTATTCACAGACGAGCAGGCGCAGCACGTCGCGGTGTTCCGCCTGGACGTGGCGGAGCTGACCTGCAAGGAACGAAGCTGAGGAGGAAGCGTATGAACGATTTTGAACTGCAGCACCTGCCGGAGGCCTACCGGCCGCTGTCGCCCTGGACGTATTTCGGGCTCGGGATCCTGTATTCCCTGCCGCTGGTCGGATGGATCTTCCTGATCGTTCACGCCGTCGGCAGCCAGAACCTCAACCGGCGCAACTACGCCCGCAGCTATTTCTGCGTCTACGTGCTGGCGATCATCCTGATCGCGGTGCTGGGCGCGATGGGCGTGCTGAGCGGTCTCGGCGACGTGGCCAGAGGGACATTCGCCTGAGGATCTGCCGCCCGCAGACAGAAAGACACAAATACCGGCTCGATTCGAGCCGGTATTTTGTGTTTCGTCGGGAAATATTTCCTAAATGTGGGGTCTGGCCCCCGCTTTCGACACATTCCGCGCCCGCCGTGTGATATGGTGAGGCTGCAGGGAGACCGGCTCGAGCTGCACGGCGGCGGCCGTCCGGTCATCCGGCTCTGACTCGCTGGCGCATGCGACGACCCCGGCGGCAAGCTCCCGCGGAGACAGCGCTCCGCAGGTGCGCAGGTACTGCTCACACGCAGCCTCCGGCACGCCGTCGGTGGTAAGCACCAGCAGCTCTCCTCTTTGCAAGGACAGTCTGACGCCTCCGGCCCGGTGTTCCTCTCCCACACCGAGCCCGGGCGGCGGTGAGGCTGTCCCTATTTTTTTGACGTTCCCGCCCTTTTTGAGATACGACGGCGCTGCGCCCCATTTGTAGAGCACGCCCTCCGCCGTACACAGATCGAGCTCGAGCAGGTCGATGGTGGAGAAGCAGCCGTCGCCGCGCAGCAGATACAGCTCGTTGAGCAGCGCCATCGCCTCCGGCGCGGCGAAGCCGGCGGTGATCATCGCGCGGAGCAGGGAAATGGCCTCCTCCGCGTCGGCCTTCGCGCCCGCGCCGGTGCCCATACCGTCGCACAGCAGCACATACTGCAGCGTCCTGACCTGAAAGCATGCGCCCGCGTCGCCGCAGAGCGTATCGCCCCGCAGCCCGACCGCCCGCACGCCGAGTGAGAGCCGCCAGCGCGGCGCGCCCTGCGTTTTGGGCCGGCGCCCGGCCGCGCCCACGAAACGCGCCAGATGGCCCAGCAGCGCACAGGCGATCTGCCGGGATTCCTCGCTGCGGCGGAAGGCCAGAAGCTCCGCCTGCTGCGTGCGCAGCGCCTGGTTGACGGCCTCGCGGAAGGCCTCGGCGCGGATGCAGGCGCTGCAGAACGCGGGCGGCAGATCGCCCTCGCGGGCCTGTCCCTGCCGCAGGATCGTCCCTGCGCAGCCGCAGAGCAGGCGGTAGGTCTCGTCCGCGCGCTCCTGCCAGCACAGCTGCTGCCGCACGCAGCTGCGGCAGACGGCGCTTGCCGCGCTGTCAAAGATCAGGGCCGGGGCCGTCTGCGGCTCCGGAAGCGCCGGACTCACCCGCGCCTCGAGCGCGAGCAGCACGTCCGCCGCCTGATCGAGGGCATCCGGGGCGGCGGCCCGGGCTTCGGCTGCCGGGTGCTCCGGCAGCGGCGGCAGGAGACAGGCGAGCAGCGTGCCCGCCAGCACCCCGAGCGTCCAGCCCGCGTGTTCGCCGCCCCAGACGAGCACGCACAGAAAATACATCCCCGAAAATACCGCCGCCCGCGCCAGCTTCCGCCCCGCCGCGAGACGGCAGGCGAGCAGGGAAAAGCAGAAGCAGGCCGTCTGCGGCGGGCTCGGCACGCTGCCGAAATCCAATACCAGCCCGCAGGCCGCGCCGACGGCCAGCGCCTCCGGCCCGGCCGCGGCCAGCACGCAGATCGCCGCCGCCGGGATCACGGCCAGCGGCACCCCGAACGGCAGCTGCACCCGCACGAGCCCCGCGAGCAGACACACGGCGGCTGCATACGGCCGCAGCCGCGCGTTTGCCGGCGCGGGCGAGAGCATGCGGACGCTCAGCGTCAGCAAAACCAGCCGCAAAATGAGCTGCAGCGCCGCCTGCAGCCCGCCGTCCGCGCGCAGGACGAAGATGACGCCCAGCAGCGCATAGATCCCGCCCGCCGCGGCCGAGGCGAGCCAGCCCTGCTCGTCCGGCACCAGATCGGCCAGCAGACAGCTGCCCGCCAGCAGCAAAAACCCCGCCGCCACCGGCTCCAGCGCCGCGCTGAGGCCCCAGAACACGGCGTAGCCCGCCGCCGCGCCGAGATACGCGCAGATCGCGGCCGGGCCGAACGGCAGCACGCATACCGGCGCGAGCGCCAGCGGCACAGGGCCGTCCAGCAGTCCCGCGCCTGCCAGCACGAAGCAGAAGCCGCCCGTGCCCAGCGCGCGCAGCAGCTCCCGCAGCAGCGGCCGCGCGGCAAGCACCTGTGAAAGCCGCTGCCGCAGCCCGCCCGGATCCGTCTGTCTGATGTCCATAGCGCCGCCTCCTTTGTTCCTTCGTCCACTTTACCGCCGGGGCGGCGGGAAAACGGTCGGGAAATGGCGCGGGAAACCCTGCGCGGCGCGAAAAGAAAATCCGCGTGTCGCTTGCGTTTATGGGCAAAATGACGTAGAATGGAGAAAATCCTGCGCGGACGCCCGCGGGCGTCCGCCTGAAAGCGAGGATACCCGTTTTGGGAAAGGAAACCGAATACAAGCTGGAGGTCGGCGATCTGCAGCTGCTCGACTGCATCCTCTGCAGTGAACCCATCGCCAGCCGGATGCAGGCCCCGTTCGCCTATATCCGGATGCAGACGACCTATTATGACACGGAGGACGGTCTGCTGGAGAAAAACCGCTGGATGCTCCGCCTGCGCACGGAAAACGAGCGCAGCGTCGTCACCATGAAGACGCCCGGCGAGGGCCATACCCGCGGCGAGTGGGAAGTGGAGAGCGAATATCTCGACGAAGCGCTGCCGGCGCTTGCAAAGCTTGGCGCGCCGGAGGCGATCGGCCGTCTGGACGCGGAGGTGCTGCTGCCGGTCTGCGGGGCGAAATTCACCCGCATCACCGCGCCGCTCCGGCTCTCGGAAAAGACGAGCTGCACGCTCTGCGGCGATCTCGGCGAACTGACCGGCGGCGGGAAGAAGGAGCTTTTGTGCGAGCTTGAGCTCGAGCTGCAGGCGGGCGAGGAGGCGGACGTGCAGGCATTTGCAAAGACGCTTGCCGAGCGCTTTCATCTTCACGAGCAGCCGCGCAGCAAGCTGCAGCGTGCCCGGGCACTGACACAGTGAAATCAAAATTGATCCCGCCGTCCGGCGGAACATGAGGGGAACACCATGGATATCAACAAAAACGCCAATCTCAGCATGCTTTGCGACTTCTATGAGCTCACCATGGGCAACGGCTATTTTGTCCAGGGCATGCAGGACCGCATCACCTATTTTGATATTTTCTTCCGCAGCGTGCCGGATAACGGCGGCTACGCCATCGCCGCCGGGCTGGAACAGGCCATCGAATATATCCAGCAGCTGCACTTCGACGAGGACGATATCGCCTATCTGCGCAGCCGGAACATGTTTGACGAGGGCTTCCTCAGCTACCTCCGGGACTTCCGCTTTACGGGCGATATCTGGGCCGTGCCGGAGGGCACGCCCATCTTCCCGCGCGAGCCGATCATGACCGTCCGCGCCCCCGCCATCCAGGCGCAGCTGGTCGAGACCTTCCTGCTGCTCACGCTCAACCACCAGAGCCTCATCGCCACCAAGGCCAACCGCGTCGTCCGCGCGGCCAAGGGGCGTGTGGTGCTGGAGTTCGGCTCCCGCCGCGCCCAGGGCGTCGACGCCGCGGTCGACGGTGCGCGCGCGGCCTATATCGGCGGCTGCAAGGGCACGGCCTGCACGCTGACCGACCAGCTCTACGGCGTGCCCGCCGGCGGTACCATGGCCCATTCGTGGGTGCAGATGTTCCCGTCGGAATACGAGGCGTTCAAGGCCTACTGCGAGACCTATCCCGACAATCCGACCCTGCTGGTCGACACCTATAACACGCTCCGGTCCGGCATCCCGAACGCCATCCGGGTCTTCAATGAAGTTCTGAAGCCCCGCGGGCTGACGAAGTGCGGCATCCGCCTCGACTCCGGCGACATGACCTACCTGACCCGCAAGGCGCGCAAGATGCTCGACGAGGCCGGCTGGCAGACCTGCCAGATCTCGTGCTCGAACTCGCTCGACGAGTATATCATCGAGGATATCCTCAACCAGGGTGCGCAGATCGACATGTTCGGTGTCGGCGAGCGGCTCATCACCGCCAAGTCCGAGGCGGTCTTCGGCGGCGTGTACAAGCTGACGGCCATCGAGGACGAGCAGGGGAACATCATCCCCAAGATCAAGATCAGCGAAAACGTCGGCAAGATCACGAACCCGCACTTCAAAAAGGTCTACCGCCTCTTTGGCAACGACACCGGCAAGGCCATCGCCGACTATCTCTGCGTGCATGACGAGACGGTCGACGACAGCCGGGATCTGGAGATCTTTGACCCGCAGGCGACCTGGAAGCGTAAGAAGGTCTATAACTTCACAGCCAAGGAGCTGCTCGTGCCCATTTTCCAGGGCGGCGAGCTTGTCTACCAGCTGCCGGCGCTCAGCGAGATCCAGGCCTACTGCGCCCAGCAGGTCGATACCCTCTGGGACGAGGTCAAGCGCTTCGACAACCCGCACACGTACTACGTCGACCTGTCGCAGAAGCTCTGGGACATCAAGGACCGGCTGCTGCACGAGGGCGGAAAGATCAGTTAAACAATAAAAATAGCATCCGCCCGGCAGAGCCGGACGGATGCGCGTCTATGGAGGGAACACTATGACCATTCGCGTGGGGATCATCGGGCGGAATTTTGTCGTCGACTGGCTGCTGGCGGCGATGGAGCAGGTGCCGGAGCTGCGCCCGGCGGCGATCTATTCCAGATCTGCGGAGACAGGCCGGGCGTTTGTGGAGAAGTATCATCTGGATGCCGTCTATACCGATCTGGAGGCTTTTGCCGCGGCGGATACCTTTGACGCGGCCTACATCGCCAGCCCGAACCGCTGCCACTTTGAACAGGCCCTGTGCCTGCTGCGGCACGGCAAGCACGTGCTGCTGGAAAAGCCGGGCGTTCTGACGGCGGCGCAGACCGGGACGCTCATCGAGACGGCGAAGGAACACCGCGTGGTCTATCTCGAGGCCATGCGGCTGGTCTTTGACGACGCGCTGCCCATCATCCGGGATGCGCTGCCCGAGATCGGGACGCTCCGCCGCGTGACGGCGGAATTCACCCAGTATTCCTCCCGCTATGACCGCGTGCGCGCCGGGGAGCAGGGCATCAACGCCTTTGACCCAAAGCTCTGCAACGCGGCGATTTTGGACATGGGCTGCTATCCCATCCACGCGCTCGTGTCGATGTTCGGCGCGCCGGCGCACGTGTCGGCGGAGGCGTATCATCTGGAAAGCGGGTTTGAGGCCGGCGGCATCGCGCTTCTGCGCTATCCGGGCTTCGTCTGCGAGGCCATCTGGTCCAAGGTCTGCAGGCAGGCGTCACCCACGACCTTTATGGGCGAGGACGGCTCGATCCTCCTTGACGACATCAACCACATCCGCCGCATCTGGCTCGTCCGCCGCAATGGTGAGATTGTGGAGCTGCCGTACCGCGAGAAGCTGCCCAACAACATGATGTACGAGCTGCGCGAGTTCGCGGGCTATATCGCCTCCGGCGCGCAGCCGGAGAAGCGCAACCGCGACAGCGTGATCACCGCGTCCGTCATCGAGCAGGCCCGCCGCCAGACCGGGACGCTGTTCGACGGGGAATGAGATGTGGGTTATATCGCGGCACGTAGCCGGGGGAAGTGCAGCTGCGACGGCGTAATCACCGTAGCTGTGATCGAGCAGGCCCGCCATGGTCGTGATTCAGCAGTATGATGAAGGGCAGCGCGGATGCGGCGGAAATGTCTTATACATGCGCTGAACGCGTGCATTTTTGCAATACACATGTAGCAAAAATGCACGGTAATGTGCAGTACTTGCACACGCGATTGTGAAAATTTGTGGTAAAATAAGAATGAAAGAAACGAAAGAAATGAAAGACAGACTGACAGAAATGAGAAAACGGGCAAAACTGTCGCAACAGGATTTGGCCGACAAGCTCTTTGTATCCCGTAGCACTGTCTCGCGCTGGGAAAATGGGGAACTTACACCGAGCATTGTAAATTTAAAGGAGATGGCAAAGCTCTATGGGGTATCGCTGGACTATCTCTGTGGAAACGATGAGCCAACGCAGCAGAAACCGGAGGAGCAGCCCTCAATCGAAATGGTCGAACCCAGTGATGTCGGCAGCACGAGACATCAAAGGTGGTGGGATATCAAAAAGGTTATCATTGCTGTAGTTATCTTTGGCGCACTGGTACTTGGCGGATTATGGATTGCACAGCCACACGGAGAATCGACACAGGGGACTGGCATTATACCAATGGACGATATGAGAGAAGATCAGAGCCAGTCCGCGGAAGAAGGTAGTTTTGATTTCGAATGGTAAGGAGGCCGATTTCGTGAAAAGAATTATTTACTTCACGCTTAGCCTGCTATTGATTCTACTATCTATGGGATGTGCGAAAGCAGGGCATCTCGGCGGGAAAACGTCCAATGGTGGAGAATATCTCGCGAATGTGCTGTCTGGTGAGATTTCAGAAATAAAGTTTATTGGCGGTGGAGAAACGATCACGCTTACGGATGGGCAGGAGATCGCGTCCGCAGTGGCGCGAATGGAGCGATTTGACGTTGTTCGCTCGGAAGATACAGATATCAAAGCGCCTGGGGCAGCCTCCATTTGTGTGATATTCCAATATACAAATGATACAGAAAAAAGAATAACGTTTCCCTGCTTCGCCGTTGACGGTGTTACGTATGAAGCCCTGTGCGACGGCGAGGGTGTGTATTATCAGCATTTAGAGCCTGTGGTTCATTGGCCTTTTTATCAGGAAGACGAACCATAAACAGTGGCTGTTAAATCTAATGGTGCATAGAAACGCGGGTAGGTAAGGCCATCGACCGGCCATCCTAGTTATCTGCGTCTGCACTGAAGTCCATTGCAGCGGTCGGCCCGCCGCCAGACGGGGACGCTGTTCGACGGGGAATAAACCAAAAAAACGCGCAGCCGGGGGATCCCGACTGCGCGTATTTTCATGCGGAAAGCTGACGAGGTGCATGGCAGGACTGCACACCCTTCTTCGAATGGATGCTACATCCGTTACCCGGACAGCCAGCTCCGAAACGGCAACCTTGCGGCACACAGGGTGGTCTGCTTAGTGCTGCTTGGTTCCCCACCTGACACGATTCACAGAGCCCTATTGCGCAAGACCAGATCTTCAACACCGCTTATCCGGGTCAGACGACACAGCATACACCCTCGGTCGGGAATTCCTCCCCGCTGTAGCGGATTGCGGGTAACAGGGCACCGCTATCTCCCCAAGTAGTGCAGCCTTGCCACGCACCTCGTCGTGACAATGACGATTCAGTCTAGTTTGCTTTCGACGAAATCGACGAGCTCGCCGACGGTCGCGATCTTGTCCTCAAGCTCGAGATCGACGCCCAGCTGCTCCTCCAGATCCATGACCATTTCGACGGTATCCAGAGAATCGACACCCAGACTTTCAAACGTGGTGTCGCGGGTGATCTCATCGGCCGGAATGTCCAGCTGCGAGGCCAGATACGCCTGAATTTTCTCAAACATCCTGAATTCCTCCAAGGTTTCAATTTGCATAAGACTATGATACGAATATTTTCCCGGATGTCAAGAAGAAAAGTGTAAATAATCTGTTTCGGGTCAATTCAGGAAGTCGCGGAGCTTTTTGCTTCTCGACGGATGGCGCAGCTTGCGCAGGGCCTTGGATTCGATCTGGCGGATCCGCTCGCGCGTGACGTCGAACTGCTTGCCGACCTCCTCGAGCGTGTGCGGCTTGCCGTCGACCAGACCAAAGCGCATGCGCAGCACCTGCTCCTCCCGCGGCGTCAGCGTGGACAGGACTTCCTCGAGCTGCTCGCGCAGCAGGGTATAGGTGGCCTCCTCCGACGGCTGAGACGCCTCGTCGTCCTGGATGAAGTCGCCGAGATGGCTGTCTTCCTCCTCGCCGATGGGCGTTTCGAGAGAGACGGGCTCCTGCGCAATCTTCAGGACCTCTTCGACCTTGCTCTCCTCGATGTGCAGCTCGTCGGCGATCTCCTTCGTCGTCGGCTCGCGGCCGAGCTTCTGCACCATCGCGTGCGAGGTGCGCAGCACCCGGTTGATGGTTTCCACCATGTGCACGGGGATGCGGATCGTGCGGGCCTGGTCGGCGATGGCGCGCGTGATCGACTGGCGGATCCACCAGGTGGCGTAGGTGGAGAATTTATAGCCCTTCGTGTAGTCGAATTTTTCCACGGCTTTCATGAGGCCCAGATTGCCCTCCTGGATGAGGTCGAGCAGCTGCATCCCGCGGCCGACATAGCGCTTGGCGATCGACACGACGAGCCGCAGATTCGCCTCGGACATGCGCTTGCGCGCGGCCTCGCGGGTCTTCTCGTCGCCCTCAGCCATGGCTCTTGCTACTTCCTGCTCCTCCTCGGGCGAGAGAAGCTTGATGCGGCCGATCTCCTTGAGATACATGCGCACGGGGTCGTCGAGCTTGGCGGTCTCCACGTCCTCGGGCAGGGCCTCGGGCGTTTCCAGATCCTCGGGCAGGCCCTCGTCCTCGATGGCCTGCATTTCGCTGAGCGTGGGGTTGTCCATGTCGGCCGAGCCGATCAGATCCAGCACGTCCGACACGTCGATCTCAATCCCGGCCTGCTCCAGAATGTCATAGAACTGCTCGGTCTGCGCCTGCGTGGCGTCGACGTCGTCGAGCGTTTCGACCAGATGCTTGGAGGAGACCTTGCCGGTCTTTTTCGCCTCGGTGATAAGGGCCTCGAGCTTTTGCCGGTTTTCAGCGGTCAGTTCCATTTTCTGCAGAAGTTCCAGTTCTTTTCCCATAGCTTACCCTCCATACTGTTTTGTCGATCTCTTCTGCTCGGCGAGCAGCCGCAGGCTGTCTTCCGAGCGGGCGCGGGTCCGGCCCTCATATTCTTCCTGGATCACGCGCAGATAATCCGCGAGCGCCTCATCCGAGACCGGAGATGTGTCCTTGCTCAGGATATACGACAGGTGCGACATCTCCTCCGGGGTGAATTCTCCCTCCATCGCGGCGAGCGAGACCGGCCGGCCGGACTGCACCCGCTGGCGAAGCTGCGTCAGCACCCGGCCGAACAGATCGACCGAGCACGCCTCCGCCGGGAGCTTCACGCCCGCGATCAGCTCCGGCTCGCGCAGGAGCATGCAGATGAGCCCTTCTTCGGCCGTGGCCGAGCGCAGATTGTCGTAGTGGATGGCGCGGATCTTCGGCGCGCGCTGGCGCGCGATGTCGAGCTCCTGCGCCTCGCGTTTGCGCTTTTCGATGGCACGGGACTTGCGGTAGGCCTTTTTGACCTCCAGCTGCATGGCCTCGGGCGTGATGCCTGCGGCCTCAGCCGCGCGGCGGCCGTAGATCTCGCGCTGCACCGCGTTCGGGAACGAGGCGATGAGCGCGGCGGCCTGCGAGAGAAATTCCACGCGCTGCTCGTCGAGCGTCAGGTCGAATTTGCGCCGGAGACTGTCGAGCCGGTATTCGGCCTGGTTCTGGCAGCTGTCAAGCAGGACCTCAAAGCGCTGCGCGCCGTATTTTTTCAGAAATTCGTCCGGGTCCTTCGCTCCCTGCATCCGCAGGACGCGCACCTGGATGCCGGTCTTTTCGAGCATCGGGATGGCGCGGCGCGTGGCGTTCTGCCCGGCCTCGTCGCCGTCGTAGGTCAGGATGACCTGATTGGTGTACTTGGCGAGGATATTCGCGTGCTCCTCCGTCAGCGACGTGCCGAGCGAGGCCACGGCGCAGTCGAACCCGTACTGGTGCAGGGCGATGGCGTCCATATAGCCCTCGGTGAGGATGATGCGGCCCTGCTTGCTCTTGCGGGCGACGTTGAGCGCGAAGAGATTTTTGCGTTTGTTGAAGATGAGCGTCTCCGGCGAGTTGAGGTATTTGGGCGTCGAATCGTCCATCACGCGGCCGCCGAAGCCGATGACGTTCCCCCGGATGTCGATGATGGGGAACATGAGGCGGTTGCGGAAGCGGTCATACACGCCGCCGTTTTTGCCCCGGATGGAGAGCCCGGCGTCGATGAGCTCGTCGAGCCGGTAGCCCTTTTCCTTCATGGTGTCCGTGAGCGCCGCCCACGCGTCCGGGCTGAAGCCAAGGCCGAAGCGCTTGACGGTGTCCATGCTGAGCGCCCGCTTCTGTATGTACGCCTGCGCGGGCTTGCCCACGGGGGAAAACAGCTGCTGGCGGAAAAACCGCGCCGCGTCCTTGCACAGGGCCCAAAGGCGCTCCTGCTTCTGATACTGCGAGTGGTAGGCCTCGTCCTCTGGTACCTCCATCCCCGCGCGCTTGGCGAGGAAGCGGACGGCGTCGGGGAAGTCCAGCCCCTCGATCTGCATGATGAAGTTGACCACGCCGCCGCCCGCGTGGCAGCCGAAGCAGTAATAGATGCCCTTGTCCGGGGCGACGGAGAACGAAGCGGTCTTCTCCGAGTGGAACGGGCAGAGGCCGAAGAGGTTCGAGCCCCGGCGCGTCAGGCTCACATATTGTCCCACGACCTCGTCGATGGGGTTGCGGTCGATGAGCGCGTCAAGAAACGGCTGCGGAAATGCCAAGGCAGAAACCTCCTTTCTCAAATGGGATCTTCCGGTGCTTACCGCATCTGCCACGTCGTGGGGATGAAGAGCTCGGAATACTTGTAGACCGCGTAGCGGTCGGTCATACCGGCGATGTAGTCGCAGACGATGCGCTCCATGCCGTCAAAGTCCAGCTGCGGCAGAAAATCCGCCGGGAGCTTTTCCGGGCGCCGCATGTAATATTCAAAGAGACGGCAGAGCATGTCCTTCGCCTTGGTCTCCTCGCCCTTGGCGACGGGATTGGTGTAGACCCGGGCGAACATGAACGTGCGCAGCCGGTCCATCGCCTGCGCGATCTCCGGCTGCATGCCGAGCGTGCCGGTGGCGATCGTGTTGTCGATCATATTCTCGACGAGCGTGTTGATCCGCTGCGAGTGCGAATGGCCGAGGATCTCTGCGATCTCCGGCGGGATGTCGGCCTCGGTCAGGATCCCGGCGCGCATGGCGTCGTCGATGTCGTGGTTGATATACGCGATGCGGTCGGATGTGCGCACGATCTGGCCCTCGAGCGTCTCGGGGATGAAATCTCCGGTGTGGCCGAGGATGCCCATGCGGACCTCGTAGGTCAGGTTCAGCCCCGTGCCGCCGCGCTCGAGCTTGTCCACCACGCGCAGCGACTGCTCGTTGTGGCGGAACGGCTTTTCCATCATGCTGGAAAGCGCCTTTTCGCCCGCGTGGCCGAACGGCGTGTGGCCCAGGTCGTGGCCGTAGGCCGCGGCCTCCGCCAGATCCTGATTGAGCCGCAGCCCGCGGCAGATCGTCCGCGCGATGCGCGCGACCTCCAGCGTGTGGGTCATGCGGGTGCGGTAATGGTCGCCCTCCGGCGAGAGGAAGACCTGCGTCTTGTGCATCAGCCGGCGGAAGGACTTGCTGTGCAGGATGCGGTCGGCGTCGCGCTGGTAGCAGGTGCGCACGTCGTTGTCCTCCTCCGGCGAGGGGCGGCCCTTCGTCTCGGCGGCCTTCTGGGCCTGCTGGGAGAGAACGTCATATTCCTCCTGCTCCATCCGTTCGCGCACGGTCATATCGGTCCCACCTTACAATGTCAGAATAAACGGAAATTTTAAATTCCGTGTGGCGTTTGCGTGAATTTTTTGAAAAGCTGTGATCTGGCGTTCACCGGATGCGCACGCCGCGCAGCTCCGTGCCGGTCGTTTCCGGCGCGAGGCTCCCGGCGGAAAGCTCCTGCAGGGCCTTCCGGAACGCGGCTTCCTCCGGCTGCGGCAGAAGGATCGTCAGCGCGATCTGCGCGCCGTAGTCCGCGTCCCGGACCAGCCCGCCGCGCTTGTCCGCCTCGAGCTTCACGCGCTCAAACAGCGCGTAGGGGCAATCGAGCCGCAGCACGCTCCACGGGCGCAGCTCGGAGATGCCCGCGTCGTCCAGCGCGTCCTTCGCGGCCTTCGTATAGGCCCGGCAGAGCCCGCCCGCGCCGAGCAGGATGCCGCCGAAATACCGCGTCACGACGCACAGCACATCCTGTACGCCCTCACGCTCGAGCACGTACAGGATCGGCTGTCCGGCGGTGCCCTGCGGCTCGCCGTCGTCGCTGTAGCGCTTCTGGCCGGTGTGCAGGACGTAGGCCCAGCAGTTGTGCCGGGCGTCATATTCCCGCTTCTTGACGGCCTCGAGCTGCGCCCGGGCCTCCGCCTCGGTCGTCACGGGGAGGACGAGACCGAGAAAGCGGGATTTTTTTTCGATATATTCCGAATTTCCCTCCCCCGCGGGGATCCAGAGCTGCTCCATCAGACTTCCTCTGTTACATACTGACGCAATCTGCCGAACAAGGTTTCATCGACGATGGCGTCAAGTTCGATCCCGTTTTCCGTATAGCTGCTGGACAGGACCTGCGCCGTGTCGTGCAGCGCGGCGACCATGCCGCCGACCGCATACGGCAGCAGGAGCTTCACATGGTGCTTGCCCCGGCCGAGCAGCTGCTCGACGGCTTCTTTGAGCGCATCGAGGCCGAAGCCGCTCGCGGCGGAGATGGCGACCTTGTCCTGCCCGCGCGGGATCTCGTCGTCGGCGACGAGATCGCACTTGTTGTAGCATTCCAGGACCGGCGTGCCGGGCGCTGCAAGCTCCGCGATCAGACGGTCGACGACCGCGATGTGATCGTCGCGCTCCGGGTCGGCGCTGTCGATGACGTGGATGAGAAGATCCGCGTATTCCAGCTCCTCGAGCGTGGCGCGGAAGGCCTCGACCAGATGGTGCGGCAGCTTGGCGATGAAGCCGACCGTGTCCGACAGCAGCGCCTGGCAGGTGTCGGAGACCGTCAGCTGCCGCGTGGTGGTGTCGAGCGTGTCGAACAGGCGGTCGTTGGCGGGGATGTCGGCGCCGGTCAGGCGGTTGAGCAGCGTCGATTTGCCCGCGTTCGTGTAGCCCACGAGGGCGACGACGGGCAGATCGTTTTTCTGCCGTCTTCTGCGCTGCTCGGCGCGGACCTTGCGCACGTCTTCCAGATTTTCGCGCAGCTTCTGGATGCGTGAGCGGATGTAGCGCTTGTCGGTCTCGAGCTGCGTCTCGCCCGGGCCTCTGGTGCCGGTGCCGCCGCCGAGACGGCCCATCTCCTCATTCCAGACGGTGAGCCGGGGCAGGTAATACTGATACTGCGCCAGCTCGACCTGGAGCTTGCCCTCGCGCGTCTTGGCCCGCTGGGCGAAGATGTCGAGGATGAGCGCGCTGCGGTCGAGCACGGTGGTCTTTAAAATATCCTCCAGCGTGCGCGTCTGTGAGGGCGTGAGGTCGTTATCGAAAATGACCATGTTCGCGCCCGTGGACAAGACCAGCTGGCGCACCTCCTCAGCCTTGCCCTCGCCGATGAACGAGCGGGGGTCGGGCGTGTGCTTGTTCTGCAGGATCTTGCCGGCGCATTCGCCGCCGGCGGTATTGAGCAGGGCTTCGAGCTCATCAAGCGTCGTCTCCGTCGCGGTCTCTTCCTTTGGAAAGCAGTCCGCGTTGAGGCCGACGAGCACGGCCCGGTCGATTCGTTTCTGATTCAGTTCTTCCATGTATCGTCTTCCGTCAGTTTCTTGCAAATTGCGACATATATGAAAAAAGTCCGCACCGATACGCGGTGCGGACTGTCTTCTTACTTCAGGCCGTATTTCTTGTTGAAACGGTCAACACGTCCACCGGTGTCAACAAGCTTCTGCTTGCCGGTGTAGAACGGGTGACACTTGGAGCAAATTTCAACCTTGATGTCCTTTTTGGTAGAACCAGTCTCAATAACTGCACCACACGCGCATCTGATAGTAGTCTGTTCGTACTTGGGATGGATACCTTCCTTCATGAGTTTCACCTCTCTCATCAGATTTCTGTAAAAAGGCAGACTGCCCTTCCCTTGGTTCAAACGCCTAGATATAGTACCACAGGATGCGCCAGAATGCAAGGATAATTTTCAATTTTTCTTCTGGAACGCAAAAAACAGCCTGCAGCCGTCGGGCTGCAGGCCGGCTGTGCCGCTTACTGGAGGTTCCGGCGTTTGCGGAGCATGAAGTAGGTGAGAAAATAGAGGATCGCGCCGAGGACAAGATCTGCGAGCAGGGACAGGAGCATGGTACCGTGGAAAAACTGGGCGACGGCGTGCGGAGCCTCACTGACGACCCCATTGACGATGACCATGCGGCCGCCTGAAAAGACATTTTGCAGCAGGTGGTTCAGGAGGGAGCTGTCATCTGCAAGGCCTGCAAGCGTAAAGACGCCGAAGATCTGCTGCACGGCCTGAATGACAAAATAGAACACGACGGAAAGAAGCCCCTTATGGTTGGCAAAGCTGTAGCCGATGGACATGGGCGCGTAGAACAGCAGGCAGGTGACAAGCAGGCTGACGAACAGCATCGCAAAGGTCTCCAGCGCAATGGCGATGCCGTTACCGGTGTAATAGCTGCCCAGCTCGCGCAGTCCGGATATAAAGTTGTTATATAGCTCTGCCGACACGCCGCCCTGCCAGATCACGATGGCGAGGGCAAGCAGCTCCGCCGCAAACGTGAAGAGGAAAAAGAGCGCGGCGGTGATCAGCTTCGACCAGAGCAGGCTGTGGACACTGACGGGAAGCGTGAACATGAGATAGCCCTCGTCGGTAAGGAAGTTCTGGTGGAAGCGCTTGATCATCAGAACGGTGGAGAAGACCATCACGCCAAGACCCGCCAGCACATAGACAATGGCGAGCAGGACGCTGACAATATAGAGGACGCGCGTGGGATTCGGCACCTGCTGCAGGATCTGATTTGCGACGCGGGAAAAGACAGCCAGCAGCAAGAGCGCGCCGAACAGCGGCGCCATCAGACGGCCTGTGGCGCGGAACTCGTGTTTGATCAGTTTTCCCAGCATTTGAATACCTCCCGGAACAGGGCGTCGACCGACTGGCCGCGCGTCTCGCGGATCTCCTCGCAGCTCTCGTGCAGCGCGACGTGTCCATGATCGAGGAAAATGACATCATCAAGCACCGGCTCGACATCGGCGATCAGGTGTGTGCTGATGATGACGGCAGCCTCGGGGTTATAGTTTGAAATAATGGTATGCAGGATATAATCGCGCGTGGCGGGATCGACGCCGCCGATCGGCTCGTCGAGCAGATAGAGCTTCGCTCTGCGGCTCATGGTAAGCACGAGCTGGACCTTTTCCTTCATGCCCTTGGACATCTGACGGACGGACTGGTTGAGATCCAGACCGAGCTGCGAGAGCATCTGTTCGGCGGCTGCGCGGTCAAAATCGGCAAAGAAGTCGCCATAGAAATCAAGCAGCTGGCGCGTCTTCATCCAGGGGCTGAGCGTGATGCGGTCCGGCAGATAGGACACGACGGCGTTGGTCTGCGGTGACGGTGCCTGGCCGCCGATCAGCACTTCTCCGCTGGTGGGCTGCAGCAGCCCCATGGCAAGCTTGATCAGGGTGGATTTTCCGCTGCCGTTTGGCCCAAGCAGGCCAACGATACGGCCGGGTTCGAGCGCGAGATCGATATGGTCGAGCGCCATGGCCGTGCCATAGCGCTTTTCCAGCGCGCGGCATTCAAAGATCGGCATGTTCCTGTTCCTCCATTTGATCGAATAGATTGTGAATTTCCTGCTTTCCGCAGCCAAGCGCACGCATGGCCGCGAGATACTGCCGGGTCTGCGCCTCGGCGAGCGAGCGGCGCGCAGCGGCGACGGCGGCTGCATCCTCGGTGACGAACTTGCCGGCGGTGCGCTGCGTGTAGATCAGTCCCGCGCGCTCCAGCTCGGCAAAGGCGCGCTGCACGGTATTCGGGTTGGCACCGGCATCGGCTGCAAGCTCGCGCACCGATGGAAGCTTGCTCCCGGGCGGATAGACGCCGGAAACGATCTGCTGCTGCAAGCGCGCGACGAGCTGCGTATAGATGGGTTGATCGGGCTGAAATTTCCAGGACATGAAGTCACCTCCTGTGCTGCTGTATTAAGTGATTAACACAGTAGCACAGGAGGCGTGATTTGTCAAGAAGGGTTCGGAAAATACCGCAAAATTTAAGGTTTCCGTTGATAGATCCGGCTGCCGCGTTCTGTCCCGGCGCTGCATGGGGCGCCCGGGCGGGAAAAGAGCGTATACAGATCCGCGGCGCGGCGCTCCAGCTCATAATACGCCGCGTCCGGCGGCGTCTGCCCGGCATTTACAAGCATACAGCCGCCGCTCTTTTTTGCCTGCCGCAAAACGGTCTGTCCCCGCTCATCAAAGGCCAGCACGCGCACGTAGGGCGGCGTCTGCCGGAGCGTTTCCTCGCTGATGCCGAGATATGCGCACAAAAGCAGCCGCTGCAGCCGCGTGCGCGGGTAGCGCTTCGATTTGGCCGCGGCAAGGATGCTCTCATAGTCCGGCTGCGACAAGACGGCCTTCCACACCTTGGACCACAGGCCCTCGGAGCCATGCGCGGTGCGCACCCAGTCCGCCTGCTCCATGCCGCGCAGGCGCGCGAGCATCGCGCGCTCGCCCCAGCAAAGCGCGTGCGGCACGGCCCCTTCACAGGCGCATTCCGCCGGGACATACGGCCGCCAGTCTCCGCCGGTCAGGATCAGCCGCCGCACGGCGGTCGCCGACGGGTGTTCCGCATCCGGCTCGTCCGCGTGATAGTCGCCTGGGCGCAGGACGGCGAGCGGGCGCAGAGCGCTTTCCTGCCGGATGATCGCGCGGCAGTATTCAAAGGCCAGAATGTCGTTGGGCCTCGTCAGCAGTCCGCCGTTCGCGCCGAGAGCGGCCAGCGCCCGCTGCCGCGCGGCGGCGTAGCTCAAACCCTCCTGCATGGCTTCGTGCAGGAAAGCTTCAAATTCCGGCGCGCACGACGCTTCCGCTGCGCGGAAAAGCGCCTCGCCGCTGCCCGATTCGCAGCCGAAGCTCAGATACCCGCAGCCAAGCGCGGATAAGATCCGCACGCCCCCGGCGGCGAAGCCCTCGGCCGACTGCAGCGCCGCCGTGACCGGCAGCTCCAGCACAAGATCCGCCCCCGCGTCCACCGCCGCGCGGGCGCGCACGCGCTTGTCAAAGACTGCGGGCTCGCCCCGCTGGACGTAATTGCCGCTCATGAGGCAGACGACGGCCGCATCCCCACCCAGCTGCTGCCGGATCATGGCCAGCTGACGCGCGTGGCCGAGATGGAAGGGGTTATATTCACAGATCACGCCGACCGTCTGCATAAGCGGCCCTCCGATAAAAAAATCTTGGGAAACTCTTGTTTCCCTTTTGCTTTTGTTGTATGATGAACAATAGCTATGAATATAGTACCACGAATGACTGAAAAAAGAAACACAGGAGTGAATGGAACAATGAATGTACTGGTCATCAACGCTGGCAGCTCCAGCCTCAAGTATCAGCTCATGGATCCGGCGACCGGCAATGTCACGGCCAAGGGTCTGTGCGAGCGCATCGGTCTCGACGGCCGTCTGACCCACAAGGTCCCGGCGACCGGCAAGAAGGTGGAGAAGGACATCCCCATGCCCACCCACAAGGAAGCCATCGAGGCGGTCATGTCCATCCTGGTCGACCCGGCTGACGGCGTCATCAAGTCCGTCGACGAGATCGACGCTGTGGGCCACCGCGTCCTGCACGGCGGCGACAAGTTTGTCGAAAGCTGCATCATCGACGAAGCCTGCAAGCAGGCCATCCGTGACTGCATCCCCCTCGGCCCGCTGCACAACCCCGCCAACCTCATGGGCATCGAGGCCTGTGAAAAGGCCATGCCGGGCAAGCCCCAGGTCGCTGTGTTCGACACCGCGTTCCATATGACCATGCCCCCGAAGGCCTACCGCTATGCCATCCCCACCAAGTATTACACCGAGGACCATCTGCGCCGCTACGGCTTCCACGGCACCTCCCACCGCTTCGTCTCCAAGCGCTGCATCGAGCTGATGGGCGGCGTGGAGAACGCGCACCGCGTCATCGTCTGCCACCTGGGCAACGGCTCGTCCCTGTCCGCGGTCAAGGACGGCAAGTGCCAGGATACCTCCATGGGCCTGTCGCCTCTGGCCGGTGTCCCGATGGGCACCCGCGCGGGCGATATCGACACCTGTGTCGCGCAGTTCATCATGAACAAGTACAACATGTCCGCCGATGACTGCCTGACCATGCTCAACAAGAAGTCCGGCGTGCTGGCCCTGTCTGACGGCGTCTCCTCCGACTTCCGTGATCTGGACGCGGCTGCCGAAAAGGGCAACGAGGCTGCGCAGCTCGCGCTCGACAAGTTCGCCTATGAAGTCCGCAAGTACATCGGTGCCTACGCGGCTGCGCTCGGCGGCGTGGACTGCATCGTCTTCACGGCCGGTGTCGGCGAGAACTCCAGCTCCATGCGCGCGTCCATCTGCGACGGTCTGGAGTACCTCGGCGTCAAGCTCGACGCGGAAAAGAACAAGCTCCGCGGCGAAGAGGTCATCATCTCCACCTCCGACTCCAAGGTCACGGTCTGGGTCATCCCGACCAACGAAGAACTCATGATCGCGCAGGATACCGCTGCGCTGACCAAGTAAGGAATAGAATAAAAACGCAGGGCGGCCGGATAGACGGGTGTCCGTAAAACAGTTAATCCTCCGTATGGCTTAGACCATGCGG
>ERZ1106976.190-NODE-190-length-70017-cov-18.778337_pt1 | contig 70017 bp, 58 predicted proteins | sample MGYA00403687_ERZ1106976 | MGnify/ENA primary metagenome ERZ1106976 (study PRJEB35170, sample SAMEA104062446) | human gut metagenome | biome: human gut; feature: human-associated habitat; material: faeces | place: Denmark | collected 2013-02-22 ... | reverse complement strand
CGCACATTCTCGTGCCCGCGCCGCGGGCGGCGATGCCGGCGGCCTGATTTTCGGGGTACACGGTGGCGATGCCCATGGTCTCGGGGATCTCCACGGGGAAGTTGCTGGACACCCATGCCACCTTCTCGCCCCGCTTCTTGGCCTCGATGGCGTCCACATAGGCGTCCGCCGCGATCTTGCCCAGCTTATACTTGGCGGAATTGGGATCCACCGGCTTCGGGGCTTTCTTCACTTCTTCTGCCATTTTCGTTCCTCCTTGCTCCACAATATCTAAACTCTTTACCTGTTTGCTTCCTTATATGCCCAGAGGCCCGCGCCGATGGCGCCGAAGTACTGGGCCAGCGGGTCAAAGCTCACCGGAACGCCCAGCTCCTCGCTGATGGCCTGCCGCACGGCGCTGTTTTTCGCCACGCCGCCGGACATGCACACACGCTCCGTCACGCCGGCCCGCCGGGCCAGCGCCGCCACGCGGCTGGCCACGCTGCGGCAGATGCCCGCCACCAGATCGGGCCGCCTGACGCCGGCGGCCATCTGGCTGATGACCTCGCTCTCGGCGAACACCGTGCAGGTGCTGGAGATGGCGGCGGGGGCCGTGGCCTGCGCCGCACAGTCCCCCAGTTCGTCCACGTCCATCCCGAGAATGGACGCCATCACGTCCAGAAACCGGCCGGTACCGGCGGCGCACTTATCGTTCATCACGAAGTTGGACATCCTGCCGGAGGGGGTCAGGGCGATGACCTTGGCATCCTGCCCGCCGATGTCGATGACCGTCCGCAGGTCGGGGAACACGAACCGGCCGCCCAGGGCGTGGGCCGTCAGCTCGCTGATCTCGCTGTCCGCGCCCTGATAGTTCTTCCGGCCGTAGCCGGTGACCACGGTGCGGGTCATGTCCGCCCGGGTCAGGCCGCAGCTGCGCCACAGCGCCGCCAACGCCTCCGCCGGGCCGTCGGTGCCCAGTCCGCCCCGCTGCAGGCTTTTGCCAACCAGCTCCGTTCCGTCTTTGAGCACGGCGCACTTGGATGTGGTGCTGCCGATGTCGATGCCAAGGGTATACATAGTGCCTCCTGCCCTTCGTAGGGTCTTTGTTGGCGCGAAAGCGCGCCAACTGGTCTTACCAGTTTATTTGTATTATACAAGTTTGTGAAAAATGCGTCAATTGTGGGAATTGACAAAGAAATAACAATTCTCTGTGCATTGTCACGAGCTATACTTTAAATGGTCAAAGTCTCCCGGCTTTCACCGGTGGAAAAGTTGTGTTATTTCGACAGGACACAGGCGGCGTCCGCTTTTTTCGGACGCCGCCTGTGCGGTTACGGGAGGTCTTCCACTTCCGGCTTGCCGATGCGCATATCCTGCCAGCGGCGGGGCAGCCCCGGCCCGATCAGCGGAAACAGATGCTCCGTGTCGCCGGTGGGCTGGATGTTGTAGGTGCCGTACATATTCACCAGGTCAAAGCAGCTCTCCGGGACGCCCCGGAACTGATGGACATCCGGCGTGGCGTCGTAGGGGAAGCCGCTGCTTCTTTTGGGCATGAAAAATCACCTCCGGCCTTAGTATGGCCGGAGGTGACGGGTTTCTTTCCATATTATATAATGTAGGGGTCAGCGGTAGACCTCGGCGTCGAAGTCACGGACGATCTCGCCGCGCTGCTCGTCCCGGACGTAGACCAGATTCGTCTCATCAAAGGCAAGGCGCATGGCAAAGTCCTTGGCTTCGTAAATATCGTTCGTCTCGAAAAAGTCGCGGTAGGCCGACTCCGGCTCGTGGCTCCTGCGCCAGACAACGTGAAATCGCATGGGTGCTCCTCCTGCAGTAATAGGGGTGTATTTTTCAGTATAACCCCGCGCCTGTCAAATTGCAACGGTGGGTTTCGCCAAAAAAGAGTGGGGAAGTTCGGCTATTTTTCCCTGCCGAAATGCGGGATTTTTCCTTTTCCGCAGACGCAGGATGTTGTATAATGAGTCGAGTTTTTGAGTTACGGGGGATGCAGAGATGAAGATCGGTTTTGACAACGACAAGTACCTGCAGCTGCAGGCGGAGCACATCACGGCGCGGCGCGCCCAGTTCGGCGGCAAGCTGTATCTGGAGTTCGGCGGCAAGCTGTTCGACGACTACCATGCGTCCCGGGTGCTGCCGGGCTTCCAGCCGGACAGCAAGATCCGGATGCTGCGGACGCTGAAGGACGACGTGGAGATCGTGGTGGCCATCTGCGCCGGGGACATCGAAAAGAACAAGATGCGGGGCGATCTGGGCATCAGCTACGACGCCGATGTGCTGCGGCTCATCGACGTGTTCCGCGATCTGGGGTTCTATGTAGGCTCCGTGGTCATCACCCAGTACGCCGGGCAGCCGGCGGCGGATGCCTTCATCAAGCGGCTGGACACGCTGGGTGTCAAGAGCTACAGGCACTATCCCATCGCCGGATATCCCTCCGACGTGGCCCATATCGTCTCCGACGAGGGACTGGGCCGCAACGACTATATCGAGACGACGCGGCCCCTGATCGTGGTGACGGCCCCCGGCCCCGGCAGCGGCAAAATGGCCACCTGTCTGAGCCAGCTGTACCACGACAACCGCCGGGGCATCCCCGCGGGCTACGCCAAGTATGAGACGTTCCCCATCTGGAACCTGCCGCTGAAGCATCCGGTGAATCTGGCCTATGAGGCCGCCACCGCCGATCTCAACGATGTGAACATGATCGATCCGTTCCATCTGGAGGCCTACGGCGTCACCACCGTCAACTACAACCGGGATGTGGAGATCTTCCCTGTGCTGGCGGCCATGTTCCGGAAGATCCAGGGCGAGTGCCCCTACAAGTCCCCCACGGACATGGGCGTGAACATGGCGGGCTTCGCCATCGTGGATGACGACGCCTGCCAGGAGGCCAGCCGCATGGAGATCCTGCGCCGGTACTACGCCGGGTGCGTGGAGCGGGTCAAGGGACAGGCCGACGAGTGCGTGGTGCGGAAGCTGGAGCTGGTGATGCAGCAGGCCGGCGTCACACCGGAGCTGTGCCCCGCCGTGGGCGCGGCGCTGGAGAAGGCGGAGATCACCGGCAAGCCCGCCGGCGCCATGGTGCTGCCGGACGGCTGCGTGGTCACGGGCAAGACCTCCCCCCTGCTGGGCGCGTCGGCGGCACTGCTGCTCAACGCCCTGAAGCACATGGCGGGCATCGACCACAAGCTGGAGCTTATCCCCGCGTCGGTGATCGAGCCTATCAGCGCTATGAAGACCGACTATCTGGGCCACCGCAACCCCCGGCTCCATTCCGACGAGGTGCTGATCGCGCTGGCCATCTCCGGCCTGACCAATCCGCTGGCCGCGCTGGTGCAGGAGCAGCTGAAAAAGCTGCGGGGCTGCGAGGCGCACTTCTCCGTCATCATCTCGGAGGAGGACGCCAAGCTGTACAAGCGGCTGGGCATCAACGTCAGCTGCGAGCCGCGGTACGAGGTGAAGTCCCTGTACCACAAGAAGTAAAAAACACCGCCCTTTGCCCGCGCTGTGCGCGGGCAAAGCTGTCTGAAAGGAGTCCTTATGCAGACCATCCCCCAGATACTGGCCAAGGAGCTGGGCAAGCCCCAGCAGCACATTGAAAACGTCATCGCCCTGCTGGACGAGGGCAACACCATCCCGTTCATCGCCCGCTACCGCAAGGAGCAGCACGGCTCCATGGACGACACCGCCCTGCGCAAGCTGGAGGACCGGCTGCGCTATCTGCGGAATCTGGAGACGCGGCGGCAGGAGGTAAAGTCCGCCATCGACGGGCAGGGCAAGCTGACGGAGGAGCTGTCCGCCGCCATCGACAACGCCGCCACACTGGCGGAGGTGGAGGATCTGTACCGCCCCTACAAGCAGAAGCGGCGCACCCGCGCCACCATCGCACGGGAGAAGGGGCTGGAGCCGCTGGCCCTGCTGCTGTTGGCGCAGGAGCAGAAGGGCCCCGCGCCGGAGGACGCCGCCGGAGACTTCATCGACCCGGAGAAGGGCGTGGAGACGGTGGCGGACGCCTTGCAGGGCGCCAACGACATCATTGCCGAGCTGCTCAGCGACGACGCGGACCTCCGCAAGACGCTGCGGGGTCTGCTGATGCGGCAGGGTCACCTGCGCAGTCTGGCCGTTAAGGAGGAGGACAGCGTCTACCGGCTGTACTACGACTTCGATCAGCCGCTGCCCAAGCTGGCGGGACACCAGATCCTCGCCGTCAACCGGGGCGAGAAGGAGGGCTTTCTCTCCGTCACCGTGCTGCTGGACAGGGTCGCGGCGCTGGACAAGGTGCGGCGGGCGGTGGTAAAGTCCGGCTCGGCGGCTTCGGCCTTTGTGTCCGCCGCCTGCGAGGACGCCTACGACCGGCTGATCTACCCCTCGCTGGAGCGGGAGGCCCGCGCCACCCTGACCGATACCGCCAGCGAGGGTGCCATCGGACAGTTTGCCCTGAACCTGAAGCCTCTTTTGATGCAGCCGCCGGTGAAGGGGCACGTCACCATGGGTCTGGATCCCGGCTACGCCCACGGCTGCAAGGTGGCGGTGATCGACGGCACCGGCAAGGTGCTGGACACCACCGTGGTCTATCCCACCTACGGCGAACGGCAGAAGAAGGAGGCCATCGCCAGGCTCACCGCCATGGCCCGCCGCTGCCATGTGGAGCACATCGCCATCGGCAACGGCACCGCCAGCCGGGAGACGGAGCAGATGACGGTGGAGATGCTGCACGGCCTGCCCGGCGTCAGCTACATGATCGTCAACGAGGCCGGGGCCTCGGTGTACTCCGCCAGCAAGCTGGCGGCGGAGGAGTTCCCCGACTATGACGTGAACCTGCGCAGCGCCGTGTCCATCGCCCGGCGGATGCAGGACCCGCTGGCGGAGCTGGTGAAGATCGACCCCAAGGCCATCGGCGTGGGGCAGTACCAGCACGATATGCCCCAGAAACGGCTGGACGAGACGCTGTCCGGCGTGGTGGAGGACTGCGTCAACGCCGTGGGCGTGGACGTGAACACCGCCTCCGCCAGCCTTCTGAGCCGGGTGTCCGGTCTGACCGCCGCCACGGCCAGGAACATCGTGAAGTACCGGGAGGAAAACGGCATCTTCCCCGACCGGAAGCGGCTTCTGAAGGTGCCGAAGCTGGGGCCCAAGGCCTTTGAGCAGTGCGCCGGGTTCCTGCGGGTGCCGGAGAGCAAGTCCGTGCTGGACAACACCGGCGTCCACCTGGAGAGCTACGGCGCGGCGGAGCAGCTGCTGGGGCTGTGCGGCTACACACTGGCGGACGTGAAAAACGGCGAGATCGCCCTGCTGCCCCAGAAGGTGAAGCTGCTGGGGGAGGAAAAGGTGGCCGGTCAGCTGGGCATCGGTCTGCCTACCCTGCGGGACGTGGTGAAAGAGCTGATGAAGCCCGGCCGGGACGTGCGGGACGATCTGCCCGCCCCCATTCTGCGTACCGATGTGCTGGACATCAAGGATCTGAAGGCCGGCATGGTGCTCACCGGCACCGTCCGCAATGTCATCGACTTCGGCGTGTTCGTGGATATCGGCGTCCATCAGGACGGGCTGGTACACATCTCGCAGGTGTGCAGCAAGTTCATCAAGCACCCCTCGGAGATCGTGGCCGTGGGCGACGTCGTGAAGGTGGCGGTGCTGGACGTGGACGAGAAGAAAAAGCGCATCAGCCTGTCCATGAAGCAGGTGCCCAAGGATGCGTAAGGACGCATAAAAATTCTCTCTCCATCCGGCGGCCGGATGGAGAGAGAATTTCTTATGTCCCTTTGTACTTTTTCCGCGTGGCCAGCCCGCCCCGGATGTGGCGCTGGGCCTTGTTCTCCTCCAGCACCGCCTTCACCTGCGTGTAGAGCGCGCGGTCATACAGCGGCAGGCGCTCGGACAGGTCCTTATGTACCGTGGACTTGCTGACGCCGAACTTTTTCGCGGCGGTGCGGACGGTCGTCCGGTTTTCTATGAGGTAAAGGGCCAGCTCCCGGGCCCGCTGTTCCAGATTCTCTCGGATAGAGCACCACTCCTATACACGTTTGCTGCTGGCTTATGTATATGGCGCGCCCGCAGGGTTTATGCATTCGGTCTGCTTCGAGGCGGGCTTTGCCCCCTCGAGCTTCCCCTGTAAGGAGAAGGCGATCCGTGCAAAACGGGGTTTATTGTCAAACTGCGCACAAAGCCGCACATCCCGAGAGATGTGCGGCTTTGTGCTTTATTTAAGGAGAGAAACTGGTTAGCAAAATCGTCCGTCAGGCCGCGCCCACGCTGTCGTTATACCGGACAAAGCGGCCGTCCCGGTAGTAGCAGCCCGGCGGGAACGGCAGCACCCGGCGGCATAGCCCCATCAGGCTCTCCGCCTCACTGGCAAACACCGTGTTCCCGGCATCGTCCTGCCCGTAGTACAGAGGGCGGCTGCCGGCGCTGTCGCGGGCGGCGATGAACGCCCCGCTGGCGCGGTCGAACAGGATGACGGCAAATTCGCCCTTGAGCATGCCGAACATGTTCACGCCGTACTCCCGGTACAGGGGCAGCAGCAGCTCGCAGTCGCAGCGGCTGCGGAAGGTGTAGCCCCGAGCCTGCAGACCCGCGCGCAGGCCGCCGTAGCTGACGAAGTCACCGCTGCACACGGCGTAGCTGCCGTCCAGTGTCAACGGCTGCAGCTCCACGGCGGGGTGCTCCCCCGACGCGCGGCGGCGGTAGCCCAAAAGGCCGTGACCCACATCCACGATGCGGCTTTCCCCATGGCCGCGGGGTGCTGCCTGCATCAAGCCCTTGGTAAAGTCTGTAATATCACTGCATGTTCCGCAAAAACCCATGATCGTCCGCATGATAGATGCCTCCTTCGTCAGATTTTTTTCAGGGTGCTGCGCACAAAAAAAGACAAAGCCGCCTGAGAGAAGCTCTCCAAGACGCCTTTGTCTTTGATGCTCGTATTATATGACCTTGTGATTCTTTTGTCAATCGCCGTTTTCCACACAATTTCAGAGGTACGTCCCCTCCGCTTTGGGTAATTTCGTCATTTAAAGCGCTGCATGACCCGCAGGGCGCGGGAGAGCACCTTATATCATATCACGGGGCGGGCCGGCAATCCGCGTACCGGCGGCGGACAGCCGGTTTTCCGCTGTTGTCAGATTGCACGAGGGCGAGGCCCCGTTGGAGTGGCTGTGTAAGTATATTCCACAAACCTGCATATTTATGAATATTTATTCAAATTTTCCCTTGACTTTATGAATATCCAATGGTAGAGTATGCAGCATCAACGAGAGAGACACGCTCCCGAAACACAAATAGCTCCTTCGGGAGCGACGACACAGAAAGGATGGAAGAACCATGAAGAAACTGTTCGCAATGCTGCTGGCGCTGGTCATGACGATGGGCCTGATGGCCTGCGGCGCACAGCCCACCGCCGCCAATGATACGGACGGCGATGCCGCCGGCGAAGACGGCGGCGTGACCGAGCCCGCCAATGCGCTGGAAAAGATCAAGGCCGACGGCGTGCTGACCGTGGCCCTCAGCCCCGACTTCTCCCCCATGGAGTTCGTGGACTCCTCCAAGACCGGGCAGGAGCAGTATGTGGGCTTCGACATCACGCTGGCCAAGTATATCGCCGAGAACCTGGGCGTGGAGCTGGTCATTGAGCCCATGGGCTTCGACGCCAGCCAGACCGCCGTATACACCGGCTCCGTGCCCATGAGCATCTCCGGCTACTCCTGGACGGAGGAGAGAGCCCAGAACTACGAGCTCAGCGATTACTACTACGCCGGCGAGAACGAGACGAGACAGGCGCTGCTGATCAAGAAGGAGAACGCGGACAAGTACACCTCTCCTGAGGATCTGGCCGGTCAGGACGTGGGCGCGCAGAACGCCTCCCTGCAGATGCAGCTGGTGACTGAGCAGCTGACGGGTGCCGATCCCATCTCCATCGGCGACATCACCGTGGGCGTCATGGAGCTCAAGAGCGGCAATATCGAGGCGCTGGCCGTGGCCTACGGCAACGCGGAGATGATCGTGGACGCCAACCCCGATCTGGTCATCTGCACCTGGGAATTCGACGTGAAGGCCGAGTATTCCGCCAACGTTATCATGATGCAGAAGGGTGAGACGGAGCTGCTGGACGCGGTGAACGCCATTCTGGCACAGGCCAAGGAGGCCAACCTCTACGACGGCTGGTACAAGGACGCCGTAGAGCTGGGCAAGAGCGAGAACGCACAGGAGCTGACACTGAACTGACACGGATATACACCGCGGCGGCGGGTACGAAAGCCGTACCCGCTGTCGTATACACAGTAAAAGGAAATCACCATGAAATTCATTGACTTTGAAAAGCTGGCCGCGCTGTTCCTGAAATACTGGGACAAATTCCTCATCGACGGCGTGTCGTACACGCTGGCGCTGGCGGCTATCACCGTAGCCTTCGGCGCGGTGTTCGCGTCGGTACTGGCGCTGATGAAGATGTCGAAGATACCGCCGCTGCGGTGGCTGTCCACCATCTACATCGAGATCATCCGCGGCACGCCCATGCTGCTGCAGCTGTATTTTTTCTATTTCGGCCTGCCCATGCTGATCCCGGCGTTGAACAAGCAGAAGTTCCTCTGCATCGCCATCGCCCTGATCTGCAACAGCGCGGCCTACGTGTCCGAGGTCATCCGTTCCGGCATCCAGGCGGTAGATCCGGGGCAGAAGGAGGCGGCGCTGAGCCTTGGCTTCAGCGAGAGCAAGGCCATGTGGTTCGTGGTGGTGCCCCAGGCAGTGAAGAACATCCTGCCCGCCCTGGGCAACGAGTTTATCATGATCATCAAGGACACGTCCCTGGGCTCCACGTTCTTCATCGGCGACCTGATGACCCAGTACCTGGTGGTCAAGGGCGCCACATACCTGCCCATCGAGCCGCTGGTGATCGTGGGCGTCATCTACTTCATTATGACGTTCGTGCTCAGCAAGGTGTTCGGCCACTTTGAAAGAAAAATGAAGAAGGCCGACCGGAACAACGGCTATGGGCGCAAGCGGAAGCAGCAGCGGGAGGTGCATATCTGATGGCACAGACGCTTATCCAGGTCAAGGACCTGAAGAAATACTACAACGGCGGCGACGTCAAAGCGCTGGACGGCGTCACGGTGGACGTGTACAAGGGCGACGTCATCGCGGTGATCGGGCCCTCCGGCGGCGGCAAGAGCACATTCCTGCGGAGCCTGAACCTGCTGGAAACGCCCACCTCCGGCTCCATCATCTTTGACGGGGTGGACATCACCGGCAAGAAGGTGGACCTCCCCCTCCATCGGCAGAAAATGGGCATGGTGTTCCAGCACTTCAATCTGTTCCCCAACAAAACGGTGCTGGAGAATCTGACCATGGCGCCCATCAAGATCAAAAAAGTCCCCAAGTCGGAGGCCGAGCAGAAGGCCATGGCGCTGCTCCAGCGCGTGGGCCTGGCGGACAGAGCCAACGATTACCCCGCCCAGCTGTCCGGCGGACAGAAGCAGCGTGTGGCCATCGTCCGGGCGCTGGCCATGGAGCCGGAGGTCATGCTGTTCGACGAGCCCACCAGCGCCCTGGACCCGGAGATGGTGGGCGAGGTGCTGGAGGTCATGCAGGAGTTGGCCCAGTCCGGCATGACCATGGTGGTGGTCACCCACGAGATGGGCTTCGCCAAAGAGGTGGGCAGCCGCGTGCTGTTCATGGACGCCGGCAAGATCGCCGAGCAGGGCACCCCCGCCGATGTTTTCGATCACCCCCAGAGCCCTCGCCTTCAGGATTTCCTGAAGAAGGTGCTGTGAAAAAGGAGCAGACAATGAACGATGCAAAAAAGGCGGCGCTGGCCGCCATTGACGAGAAGAAGGAACTGGTGGCAGAGGTGGCGGACGCCATCTGGGACTATGCCGAGCTGTCCATGCAGGAGGTAAAGTCCGCCGCCCTGTTCGTCAAGGTGCTGAAGGCTGAGGGCTTTCAGGTGGAGGAAGGCATATGCGGCATCCCCACCGCCTTCTCCGCCTCCTTCGGCAGCGGTGGGCCGGTCATTGGCCTGCTGGCGGAGTACGATGCGCTGTCCGGCCTTTCGCAGGCGGCGGGCAGCACCGCGTACCACGAGCTGGTGAAGGGCGGCAGCGGCCACGGCTGCGGCCACAATCTGCTGGGCGCGGGGGCCATGGCCGCCGCCATCGGTCTGAAGCACTATCTGACCCAGACCGGAAAAAGCGGCACAGTCATCCTGTACGGCTGCCCCGGCGAGGAGGGCGTGGCGTCCAAGGCCTATATGGCTCGGGAGGGCCTGTGGTACGGCCTTGACGCGGCGCTGACGTGGCACCCCGGCGACAGCAGCGAGGTGACTACCGGCTCCACCAACTCCTGCATCCAGATGATCTACACGTTCCACGGGCTGGCGTCCCAGGCATCCACCGCGCCGGAGCGGGGCCGCAGCGCGCTGGACGCGGTAGAGCTGATGAATGTGGGCGTGCAGTTCCTGCGGGAGCATATGCCCCGCGACGCCCGGGTGCACTACTCCATTCTGGACGCAGGCGGCGTAAGCCCCAACGTGGTGCAGCACCAGGCCAGCGTCCTGTACATGATCCGTTCCAACTTCGTCAAGGACTGCATGGCCCTGCACCAGCGGGTGGACAAGATCGCGCAGGGCGCGGCGCTGATGACGGACACCACCATCGAGCGCCGCTTCGTGGACGGCCTGTCTGACACCGTGTGCAACCACGCGCTGGAGAAGGTGCTGTACGACAACTTCTCCCAGCTGGGCGTACCGCCCTGCACGGCGGAGGAGCACGCTTTCATGGAGGCACTGTCCGCCACCTATGAGGGGCGTGACTTCCCCGGCGGCGTGGGCGCGGAGAATGATCCCGCCTTCGCCGAAAAGGTGAAGGCCATGCAGACCGGCCACTTCAACGACTTCCTGATGCCGCTGTATCAGGGCCCCGCCTTCAACGCCGGCTCCACCGACGTGGGTGATGTCAGCTATCAGTGCCCCACGGCACAGATCCATGTGGCGGTGTGGCCCAACCACGTCCCCTGCCACAGCTGGCAGGTGGTGTCCTGCAACAAGACGCCCATGGCCCATAAGGCCACCGTGCACGCCGGCAAGGTGCTGTGCGCCGCCGCCATCGATCTGCTGGAGCAGCCCGCGCTGCTGGAGGCCGCCAAGGCCGAGTTCCGGCAGCGGACGGCGGCCGGGTACACCTGCCCCATCCCGCCGGACGCCGTGCCGGCGCCCCTCGAGCTGTAAAGAAAGAACACCCCTGACCTGCCGGTCAGGGGTGTTCTCTTACAGATGCAGCTCCTTCAGCCGCCGGAAGCTGCGGCTCGCCAGCAGCAGGCCCAGCGCCGCCAGTATCAGCGCCGCCGCGCCCAGCACCCAGGTCAGCGTGTCCGTCAGCCCCCGGCTGCACAGCCAGGAGAACAGCCGGTAGGCGCCCATGACCAGCAGTATGCCCGCCAGCAGCAGCGCCACCAGCACGGTGGAATTCTCGCAGTTGTCTATCTTTTTCATGGCGTCCTCCCCTGCGCCGGAACGGCCCCGGCGCTTTCGTCCACCATCATACCATCCGCCGCACGGCCCGTCAAGGGCAGAGAGCCGGGGACTGTCCTCACGGGCAGTCCCCGGCTTCGCGTTTACGCCAGCAGGGCGCGGTCGTTGTCGTATTCTTGGCCGCTGACCTTGCTGAACAGTGCCAGCAGGTCCGGCACCGTCAGCCGGGCCTTCTCCTCGCCGGAGATATCCAGCACGATCCGCCCGTTGTGCAGCATCAGCAGGCGGTTGCCGTAGTGGATAGCGTCGCGCATATTGTGGGTGATCATCAGCGTGGTCAGGTGGTTCTCCCGGACCAGGCGTTCGGTGATGTCCATGACCCGCTGGGCCGTCTGGGGATCCAGCGCCGCGGTATGCTCGTCCAGCAGCAGCAGCTTGGGCTTCTGCAGGGTGGCCATCAGCAGCGTCAGCGCCTGACGCTGTCCGCCGGAGAGGGTGCCCACCTTGGTGGTCAGGCGATCCTCCAGACCCAGACCCAGCTCCCGCAGACGGCGGCGATAGTCCTCGCGCTCGCCGCGGCGGATGCCGGGACGCAGGGTGTGGCGCCGGCCGCGGCGCTCCGCCAGAGCCAGGTTCTCCTCGATCTCCATGCCGGCGGAGGTGCCCATCATGGGGTCCTGGTATACGCGGCCCAGGTAGCGGGCGCGCTTGTACTCCGGCAGAGAGGAAACGTTGACGCCGTCCAGCTCGATGCTGCCCTCGTCGGGCTGCCAGGTGCCGCAGATGGCGTTCTGCATGGTGCTCTTTCCGGCGCCGTTGCCGCCGATGACGGTGACGAAATCCCCGTCCCGCAGCGTCAGGCTCAGGTGGTCCAGCGCCACGCGCTCGTCCACGGTGCCGCTGTTGAAGGTCTTGGTGATGTTATTCATTTTCAGCATGGCCGCTGTCTCCTTTCTTACTGCGGGAATGGGCTTTCAGTTGTGCTTTGACGTGGGGCGCGCCCAGGAACACGGCCACCACCACGGCGGAAAACATTTTCAGAAGGTCGGTGTCGAAGCCGGCGAAGATGATGACCTGGTACACGATGTAGTAGATCACCGCACCCAGTATCACACCGCCCAGCTGCACGGCCATGCGGCCGCCCCGGCGGCCCAGCACGGCCTGCCCGATGACCACCGCCGCCAGGCCGATGACCACGGCACCGCGGCCCATGTTCACATCGGTGTAGCCCTGGTACTGGCACAGCAGCGCACCGGACAGGGCCACCACGCCGTTGGACAGCGCCAGACCGATGACCTTCATCAGCCCGGTGTTTACGCCCTGGGCCCGGCTCATCACCGGGTTGCAGCCTGTGGCCCGCAGGGCACAGCCCAGCTCCGTGCCGAAGAACAGCACCAGCAGTGCCACCAGCACCACGCAGAAGCCCAGCAGCACCGGCAGCGCACCGCCCACGTCCATCTGGCTCAGCAGCACCGGAGTGGTGCGGGCGGGCAGCGCCTGGTTGGCCTTGCCCAGCAGCTTCAGGTTCACGGACCAGAGCACCATCTGGGTCAGGATGCCCGCCAGGATGGGCGGGATGCCCAGGCCGACATGGAGCAGGCCTGTCACAGCGCCGGCCAGCACACCGGCCAGCACGGCACACAGCAGCGCCAGCCACGGGCTCTGCCCGCCCAGCAGCAGCATGGTGCACACCGCCGCGCCGGTGCAGATGGAGCCGTCCACGGTCAGGTCGGCGATATCGAGCACTTTATAGGTAATGTATACGCCGATGGCCATCACGCCCCAGATCAGTCCCTGGGCCAGAGCGCCGGGCAGCGCGTTCAATAGCTGTGTCATGTGGGTACACCAGACCTTCCTGTCTGAATTTTATTCCATGGCCTCATAGCCCTCCGGGGCAGTGATGCCCAGGGCCTCGCACATGGTGGGGTTGTACATCTTGGTAGCGGGCGCGTACTGGATGGGCATCTCAGCGATGTCCGCCTCGCCGGTGAGCACCTGGGCGGCCATCTCGCCGGTCTTGTAGCCCAGGTCATAGTAGCTGATGGACAGCGTGGCCACGCCGCAGCCGGTGCAGAGGCCCTTCTCGCCGGCTACCACCGGGGTCTTGGCGTTCAGAACGATGCTGCCGATGGTCTCGGTGCAGGAAGCGGCGGTGTTGTCGGTGGGAATGTAGATCACGTCGCTGTCGGCGGCGGCCTTGGTGGTCACAGCGGCCACGTCATTGGAGTCAGAGAAGGAGTAGCGGGTGCAGGTGATGCCCTTGCCGGTCAGGTACTCCTCCACCACCTGGACCTGGTACTCGGAGTTGGGCTCCGCGGAGCAGTACAGCAGTCCGACGGTATTGGTCTCCGGCAGCAGCTCCAGGATCATGTCCGCCTGCTCCGTCAGGGGCGCCAGGTCGGAGGTACCGGAGACGTTGCCGCCCACGGTGCCGGAGAAGTTGTCGATACCCAGCGCCACGCCGTACTCGGTAACAGAGGTACCCAGAATGGGGATCTCTGCGGTGGCGTTATAGGCCGCCTGCAGCGCCGGTGTGGCGTTGGCCATGATCAGATCGACCTTCTTCGACACGAAGGTATTGACGATGGTGGTGCAGACATTCTGGTCGTTGGCGGCGTTCTGCACGTCAATGGTCACGTTCTCCTCGCCCAGCTTGTCCTTCACCGCGTCGATGAAGCCCTGGGTGGCGGCGTCCAGTGCGTCGTGGGTCACCAGCTGGCACACGCCGATGGTATACTTCTTGGCGCCGTCGGCATCGCCGGTGCCGTCCGTCTTGGTGTCGTCGGTCTTGCTGCCGCAGGCGGCCATGCTCACGCACATGACGGCGGCCAGCAGGGCGGTCATCAGCCGCCGTGTGATGCTCTTTTTCATGGTGTGGTTCCTCCTGATGGGTGTTTTTGAAAATTTGGCTGCAAAAAAGCCGCCCTGTGGATCTGTGATCCATAGGGCGGCTTTGATGTCAGTGCGTCTCCGTGGGAGAACGTCCTCATTTCATCAGCAGCATTTCCGGGCATCACAAATCACTCTTACTTTATCCGCATAGGTAAAGTAAAAGCTAAATGCGTATGCCTTGTACATCTGCCTCATCATGTGTGGCGTTCTCCTTTCCCGAAGTTTTCTGTAAGATATCACAACAACAACAAGTCACCGTCAACCGTCATATCCACCAAGAATATTTGCCGGGAATAAACACTCCGCCACGCGCTTTCGCGCTTTAAAGTTCGGATGTGCCCGGTGTTCCGGCAAATATCCGGCACTTTCCGCCGTCATTTTCCGCTGGGCATATCGCCCAAGGCCCCGCCGTCCTCTGTCAGCAGCGTCAACCCGGCAGGGCGCTCCGCCAGCAGATACTCCAGCACACCGCGGCTGACGTCATCCATCTCCCCGGCGCGGCGGATATGCACCGCCAGCGGCTGCCGCGCCGCCAGACCGGTGAGCCACCGGATAAACGCCTGGGCCACTGCCGCCGGTGCGGCCGTGACCTCACCCTCCGCGCCGGCACACACCGCCGCAGCGGGCTGTATAGCCCCCAGCACCCGCAGCAGCGCCCGGTCGCCCGATGGCACGTCGTATCCGATAGCGTCCAGCAGCTTTCCCACTGCGTCCGCCATCCAGAAGCAGGGCACCGCCCGGAGGCAGTAGGTCTGCACATGCAGGCCCGGCGCATCGGTCCGCGCCGCCGCAGGCTCCTCCGGCGCGGCGGGCGCGGCCTTCAGCTCCGCGTATTTCTGCGTGATGGCGCTGCCGGGATAGATCTCCAGGTTGGAGGCCAGCCGGTTGCGGAACTCGTTGAAAAACCGGATAGCACGGCTGCGGTCGCCGCCGCGCTCATACAGCGTCATCAGCCGCAGGGCCAGCTGCTCGTTGTAGGGCTCGTATTCCATGACCCGCTCCAGAATGCCCACGGCCTCCGGCAGCATATCCCGCTGCTCATACAGCTCCGCCGCCTTCATCAGCAGCCGGTTCTTCCGCTTCTCATAATAGATGCGCTGGCTGAGGATCAGCTCATTCAGGTCCTCGCAGTGGTTGAAATAGTACCCCTCCAGCAGCTCGCCGCCGAAGGCGTCACACGCCCGCTTCAGCTCGTCCGCCGACCGGGTCTCCGGGTCGATCTCGTCGATGGTCTGCAGATCGCAGACATAGTCGTATGCCCGGTCGATGCAGCAGTACTCCCGGTCCAGCTTGATGAGCGACCGCCCGCCCTCGCCGGTATCGGTGCTCTTTTTGATCTTCCACAGGGTATAGCGCAGATTATACTTGGCAGCGCTGGCGGCGCTGTCCGGCCAGAGGTAGGCCGCCAGCTTCTCCCGCGCATAATAGTCCCCGCCCCGCAGGAACAGGATACACAGCAGGGCGCACCCCTTGTTGCCCAGCTCCGGGGTGATGTCCGTGCCGTCGCAGATGACCTGCGGCTTGCCAAACAGTCTGATCTGAAGCATGGCCGTCACCTCACTGCCGGCTGTGCAGCACCGACCCGGACTTGATGGTCACGGTCACGTCGGTCTGCTCCAGCTGCTCTGCGGGCACGGCGCGGATGTCGCGGTCCAGCACCACGATATCCGCCAGGTATCCCGGCGCCAGCTTTCCCTTGCGCTTGTCCTCAAACAGCGCGTAGGCGCCGTTGACGGTGTACATCTCGATGGCCTGCTCCACGGACACGGCGCACCGGGGCACGGCGCGGTTCACCGCCGCGTGGATGCCCAGCATGGGCCGCGGCTCCGTCACGTCGCTGTCCGATCCGCCGCACACCACCGCGCCGGCGGCGAACATGGCGGCAAAGTTGTTGGAGTGCAGATAGCGCTCGCCCACCCGGCGCTCGTACATACCTCCCTTGCCGCCCCACAGATAGGCGTAGGCCGGCTGCACCGAGAAGATCAGCTTCATATCCGCCGCCCGGGCGATCTGCTCCGGCGTGGCCATGATGGCGTGCTCGATGCGGTGGCGCAGGGCGGTGCTGCCGCCCTGACGGATGGCCCTCTCGTGGGCCAGCAGCACGGACTCGATGGCCCGGTCGCCGATGCTGTACAGCGCCAGCTGCATATCCTGCCGGTAGCACTGCTGCACGAACTCGTCCAGTCCGTCCTGGGGCAGGAAGATCTGTCCCCGGTAGTCCGGCCGGTCCGCGTAGGGCGCCGACAGGGCGGCGCTGTGGCTGGACAGGGTGCCGTCCACCATAATATTGCCGCCCACCCGGCGCAGCCCCAGCTTCCAGACCTTCGCCAGGTCCATGGTCTGGTAGAACAGCGGCATATCCACCGGGAACTCGCCGCTGTGGGCGTAGATGAACTCCGCGTCCCGGTCGTCGAACAGCCAGCCGCCCTCGATGGCCGCCACGGTGGTGATGCCGTTTTCCAGCAGCCGGGACATGGCCAGATGGATGGCCTCCATGCGGAACTCGTCCGGCAGGCTCCGCAGCACATTGGAGCGCAGCACATAGTTGGCGTTCCGCCGGAAAATGCCCGTGGGCAGGCCGCTGCCGTCCAGCTCCACGCCCTCCAGGGAGAAGGGAACCTTGTAATACAGCAGGGCGTGGGTGTTCAGCATACTGACGTGGTACTCCTTGGAAAACAGCACCACCGGGCTGTCGCTGCAATACTTGTCCAGCACATACCGGTCCGGAAAACGCTTTTCCTCGAACTGCGACTCCTCCACCTGGCAGCCCAGCACCGCGCCCTCCCGCTTTTCGGCGGCGGCCAGCATCTCGCCCAGCTCCCGGTGGGACCGCGCGCCGCCCAGATCCACGCTCATCATGTTCACAGCGGTCTGCATCACATGGAAGTGGTTGTCGATAAACCCCGGCAGCACCGTGCCGCCCCTGGCGTCGATGACCTGCGTGCCGGGGCGCACCAGCTTCTGCCAATCATCGCCGCGGCCTGCGGCGCAGATCATTTTCCCCGCCGCGGCCACCCAGTCGGCCCCGCCATCGCCGCACATGGTCACGCAGCGCCCGTTTTTAATGATGATATCCGCGTACATAGCGTCCCGTCCTCCTGTTGAAAGCCGTGTTGTGTTATGGCCGTATTGTACACCAGGGCGGGCCGTCTGTCCAGTGGCGCTGTGTCCCCGGCGGCAAATGTACCAAATCGTTTGTTGAAAAGCACGGCATGATTTGCTAAAATGTTTAGTAACAACGGAAATTCAACGCTTTTCCCACGCGCGGCGCAACATCTCCCGGTTACAATGACATCAAACTGAGGCGGAGCACGGCCGGCGCGCCCCCTCTCCGCCCTCCCGAAAAAACGAAAGGACAGGGATGTATATGAGCGTTTTGATTTTGAACCGCGAGCAGGTCAAGCAGGTCATCTCCATGAAGGAAGTCATCCAGGAGGTGCGCGAGGTCTATCGTCTGAAATCCCAGGGCAAGTCCGTGATCTGGCCGCTGGTCAACTATGAATTCGTGGACGAGCACGCCGCCATGGACATCCGTTCCGGCTATATCAAGGGCGTACAGCTCCACGGCCTGAAGATGCTGAACAACTTTCCCGAGAACCGGGAAAAGGGCCTGCCGCCCTTCAACGGCATTATGATGGTCTACGACTCCAACACCGGCATTCCCGTCAGCGTCATGGACGCCTCCTACGTCACCTGTATGCGTACCGGCGCCGCCGGCGCGCTGGGCGTGGACCTGCTGGCCCGTAAGGACGCCAAGCACCTGTTTATTCTGGGTGCCGGCAAGCAGGCCCCCTTCCAGATCGCCGCCACGCTGCTGCTGCGTCCGGCCATCGATAAGGTCTACATCGCCGACCCCATGTTCCCCGACAACGCGGTGCAGTTCGCCGCCCACATTGCCCAGCAGCTCTCCGATGACTTCGGCATCGACGCCTCCGGCGTGGAGTTCCTGCCGGCGCTGGATATGGCCGCCGCCGTGGGCGACAGTGACGCCATCATCACCGTCACGCCCTCCCGCAAGCCCATCATCCAGAAGGCGTGGCTGAAGCCCGGCACCCATCTGAGCTGCCTGGGCTCCGATATGGAATCCAAGCAGGAGATCGAGAGCACCATCTTCCAGGGCGCCGCCTTCTACGCCGACGACCGTGCCCAGTGCATCCGCGTGGGCGAGATGGAGCTGCCCATCAAGCAGGGCGTCATCAGTGCCGACGACATCACCGGCGAGATCGGTGACCTCATCGACGGCAAGGTCCCCGGCCGCACCAGCGACACGCAGACCACCATCTTCGACGCCACCGGCCTGTACATTCTGGATCTGGCCGCCGCCAAGGTAGCCATCGACCGCGCACTGGCCGAGGGCGTGGGCTTGCAGGCCGACCTGTAACCCTGCGGAATATATCCGCTTACCCTACAAAACAGACGAAATGAGGAGGACAATAAAATGAAACTGGCATGGTTTGGTGTGGAAGAGTGGCTGAACCCCATGGACTCTCTCGCCCGTATCAATCTGGGCAGCAGCTGCGTCAGCGCCCTTCGTATGGACGAGCTGTTTGACCTGACCGGCGAGGATCTGGACGCTTTCCTGAACGAAATGCGTACCATGAGCCTGCATTATCACCACGGCGACGCCACCGGCTCCCCCCGGATCAAGGCGGCGGTGGCCGGCATTTACCCCAAGGGCAATGTGAAGCCCGAGGAAGTCATGATCACCCACGGCGGCACCGGCGCCAATGACCTGGTGCTGATGAGCGTGCTGGAGCCGGGTGACAACTGCGTGGTGATCAAGCCCTCCTATCAGCAGCACTACGATATCCCCAAGGGCAGCGGCATCGAGACCCGCGTGGTCCAGCTGAAGGCCGAGGATAACTATCAGCTGGATTTCGACGCCCTGGACAAGGCCTGCGACGCCAACACCAAGATGATCGTCCTGACCAACCCCAACAACCCCATCGGCGTGACCCTGTACGACGAGGGCCTGCGTAAGGTCGTGGACATCGCCGCCAAGCACGACGCCTGGATCCTCTGCGACGAGGTCTATCGCGGGCTGGACGAGAACTATATGCCCTCCATTCTGGACTACGGCTACCACAAGGCCATCTCCATCAGCAGTATGTCCAAGATGTACTCCATGGCCGGCACCCGTATCGGCTGGATCGTCTGCCGCGACCACGAGATGTACGAGGTCATGAAGACCCGCCGTTCCTACAACACCATCTGCTGCGGCATCTGGGACGAGATCATCGCCTCCATCGCGCTGGAGCATTACCAGGCCCTGTGGGCCCGCGCCCGTTCCATTCTGGAGCCCAACCGCAAGATCGTGGAGGACTGGGTGGCCTCCCAGCCCCATCTGCACCTGCGTGCCAAGGCCATGGGCACCACCTGCCTGATCGACTATGACTACGACGTGGACTCCGAGACCCTGGCCAAGGACGCCATGGCCACCGAGCAGATCCTGGTGGTCCCCGGCGACTACTTCGATATGCCCAAGACCATCCGCGTGGGCTACGGCGCCTTCCGCGATCCCCAGGTGCTGAAGGCCGGTCTGGAGGAGTTCGGCAAGTACCTGGAGAAGTACAACTAACTGACACATCCCTCTCTCACAAATTTCTTCCCCCCTGCGGCACGTGCCGCAAAACAAGCGCCCGGCTTCTGCCGGGCGCTTGTTTTTTTCGTATTCCGTTGGCGCTCACACCCGCGCCCAGCGCATCCGGCCGTCCTCGAACAGGGCTGTCAGCCGCCCCGTGTCCTTCAGCCACGCCAGATAGGACCGCACCGTGCTGCCCACCAGCACATACTGCTCAAAGCTCATGGTCAGCCCGTAGGCGGCAAACAGCTGCTGCAGGATGTCCTCAAAGCCGCGGGGCGCGGCGCAGAGGTCCACGATCCTCTCCGCGATCTCATGCACCTTTCGGATATTGTACTGTGCCAGATCGGCGATGTCCTCCGTCACCTCCGTGTGCGCGGGCACAAATACCTTCGCCGTCATGGCCTGCACCTGCTCCAGCGTTTTCAGGTACCCGGCCACGTCGTAAATAAAGCCGATCTGGTACTTGTCCAGTATCTCCCGGCTGGAAAGGCAGTCCGCCAGAAACACCACGTCGTCCGGCGTCCGAAAGCCTACCATGTCGAAAAAGTGCCCGGGCAGGGGGATAGACGCAAAGCCCTCCGGCAGCTTGTCCGCCGTCAGCTCCGCCGCGTCGCTCTCCTGTGCCAGCAGAAACTTGTGCCGCAGGTCCTTGGGCGGATATCCGCCGTAGAGAAACGACGGCTCCAGCACCGGGTGCCGGGTAAACGCGCAGTCGATTCCCGGCGCGTAGATCCTACAGCCCGTCTGTCCCTGCAAATACCGGTTCCCGCCGATGTGGTCGGCGTTGGCGTGGGTGTTGTAGATCGCCGTCAGCTGCCAGCCGTTGGCGTCCAGCACCTGCCGTATCCTCCGCCCCGCGTCCTTGTCGTTGCCGCTGTCGATCAGGCAGACGTTTTTCTCATCCAGCCGGAAGAGGCCGATGTTGGTGGGGCTCTTGATGTAATACGTCCTCTCGGTAAGCTGTATCAGTTCGTACATAGCGGTATCCCCTCCGTTACTTTTTTGTATCGCCATCCGATCATGCTTTGTTACTTCTTTGTGCTGTCATCCTATCAGTTTTTCCGCCTCTTTGTAATGTCATTCTATCATGTTTTGCTGCTTCTTTGTGCTGTCATCCTATCATATTTCCCCGCTTCTTTGTATTGTCATCCTATCATATTTTCCCGCTTCTTTGTATTGTCATCCTATCATATTTCCCCGCAAAACACAAGCGCCCGGCTGATAGCCGGGCGCTTGGTATTATGATTATGCGGGAAATCGAGCCCTTACTTGGCGTCCTTGATGGCAGCCTGTGCGGCGGCCAGACGGGCGATGGGCACGCGGAAGGGGGAGCAGGACACATAGTCCAGACCCACGCAGTGGCAGAACTCCACGCTGGAGGGGTCGCCGCCGTGCTCGCCGCAGATGCCCAGATGGATGTCGGGGCGGGTGGCGCGGCCCAGCTTGCAGGCCATATCCACCAGCTTGCCCACACCGACCTGATCCAGCCGGGCGAAGGGATCGCTCTCATAGATCTTGTTGTCGTAGTAAGCGGGCAGGAACTTGCCGGCATCGTCACGGCTGAAGCCAAAGGTCATCTGAGTCAGGTCGTTGGTACCGAAGGAGAAGAACTCCGCCTCGGTGGCGATGGCATCAGCGGTCAGCGCAGCGCGGGGGATCTCGATCATGGTGCCCACCAGGTACTTCATGTTCATACCGGCAGCAGCCAGCTCCTCGTCAGCAGTCTTGACCACCACGTCCTTGACGAACTTCAGCTCCTTGACCTCGCCCACCAGGGGGATCATGATCTCGGGAACCATGTTCCAGTCGGGGTGCTTCTTCTGGACGTTGATGGCGGCGCGGATGACGGCACGGGTCTGCATAACGGCGATCTCCGGGAAGGTGACGGCCAGACGGCAGCCGCGGTGGCCCATCATGGGGTTGAACTCGTGCAGGGAGGCGATGATGGCCTTGATGTCGGCCACGGTCTTGCCCATATCCTTGGCCAGCAGCTCGATGTCCGCCTCCTCGGTGGGAACGAACTCGTGCAGAGGGGGATCCAGGAAGCGGATGGTGACGGGGCAGCCCTCCATGGCCTCGTAGATGCCCTCAAAGTCACCCTGCTGCATGGGCAGCAGCTTGGCCAGAGCCTTCTCGCGCTGCTCCTTGGTGTCGGAGCAGATCATCTCGCGGATGGCGGCAATACGGTCGCCGTCGAAGAACATATGCTCAGTGCGGCACAGGCCGATACCCTGGGCGCCCAGAGAGCGGGCGCGGGCGGCGTCGGCGGGGGTGTCGGCATTGGTGCGGACCTTCAGCCGGCGGAACTTGTCCGCCCAGGCCATGATGCGGCCGAAATCGCCGCCCACATTGGCGTCCACGGTGGGCATAGCGCCGTCGTAGATATTACCGGTGGAGCCGTCCAGGCTCATCCAGTCGCCCTCGTGGTAGGTCTTGCCTGCCAGGGTAAACTGCTTGTTGGCCTCGTCCATGTTGATGGCGCCGCAGCCGGATACGCAGCACTTACCCATGCCGCGGGCCACAACAGCCGCGTGGGAGGTCATACCGCCGCGGACGGTCAGGATGCCCTGGGCGGCCTTCATGCCCTCGATGTCCTCGGGAGAGGTCTCCAGACGAACCAGAACCACCTTCTCGCCCCGGGCAGCCCACTCCTTGGCGTCCTCGGCGTTGAACACGATCTTGCCGCAGGCAGCGCCGGGGGATGCGGGCAGCGCCTTGCCCACCGGCTCGGTGGCCTTCAACGCCTTGGGGTCGAACTGGGGATGCAGCAGGGTATCCAGGTTGCGGGGATCGATCATGGCCACGGCCTGCTGCTCGGAGATCATGCCCTCGTCCACCAGGTCGCAGGCGATCTTCAGCGCGGCGGGAGCGGTGCGCTTGCCGTTGCGGCACTGCAGCATGTACAGCTTGCCGTGCTCCACGGTGAACTCCATATCCTGCATATCGCGATAGTGGTCCTCCAGGATATTGCAGACCTTCACGAACTCGTCATAGGCCTCGGGGAACTTCTCAGCCATCTCGGCGATGGGCATGGGGGTACGCACGCCGGCCACCACGTCCTCGCCCTGGGCATTGGTCAGGAACTCGCCCATCAGCTTCTTCTCGCCGGTGGCGGGGTCACGGGTGAACGCCACGCCGGTGCCGCAGTCATCGCCCATGTTGCCGAAGGCCATGGACTGCACGTTGACGGCGGTGCCCCAGGAATAGGGGATGTCGTTGTCGCGGCGGTACACGTTGGCGCGGGGGTTGTCCCAGCTGCGGAACACGGCCTTGATGGCGCCGATCAGCTGCTCCTTGGGATCGGTGGGGAAGTCGCTGCCGATCTTGGACTTGTACTCGGCCTTGAACTGCATGGCCAGCTCCTTCAGATCCTCGGCGGACAGCTCCACGTCCTGGGTCACGCCCTTCTTCTCCTTCATGGCATCGATCAGCTGCTCAAAGTACTTCTTGCCGACCTCCATGACCACATCGGAATACATCTGGATAAAGCGGCGATAGCAATCCCACGCCCAGCGGGGGTTGTTGGACTTCTTGGCGATCACGTCCACCACGTCCTCATTCAGACCCAGGTTCAGAATGGTGTCCATCATGCCGGGCATGGAGGCGCGGGCGCCGGAGCGCACGGATACCAGCAGGGGATTTTCCAGATCGCCGAACTTCTTGCCGGTGATCTTCTCCATCTTCTCGATATACTCCATGATCTCCGCCATGATCTCGCCGTTGATCTGGCGGCCGTCCTCGTAATACTGAGTGCAGGCCTCGGTGGTGATGGTAAAGCCCTGGGGCACGGGCAGACCGATATTGGTCATCTCCGCCAGGTTCGCACCCTTGCCGCCCAACAGCTCACGCATCTTGGCGTTGCCTTCGGTGAACAGGTAACAATACTTCTTGCTCATTGCAGTTCCTCCGTATATTAAATAGTTGTACCAAACATTGAGAACAATTTATTATAGTCATATTTTTTTTTAAAAGCAACCCTGTCGCGGATATTTTTACAAAAAAATGTTGTTTCCTCTGCGGACACTCGCCGTAAACCGATAACACATTTCCGTTTCCTCTATTTTCCGTCCTTTTTGGCGCAGCACCCACAAAGCCGCCGTCCCGGCGCGCTTCTCCCGGCGGAACGGAGGGAAGATTTTGTGTCTTGCCTATTCCCCCACTCCTGTGGTATACTATTATATTGAATTAGTAGGCACTTTACCGGGAGGTACGCGCATGGTCCAGCTGCCCCAGGAAAACAGCATATTCACCCGCACCGTGCGCCGCGCCGCCGGGGAGGACCGTCTCAGCCACGCGGTCATCCTGACGGGCCGGGGTGACCTGACCGCCGCTGCCCGGTTTCTCGCCGCCGCCCACGTCTGCGAGGGGACGGACAGGCCCTGCCTGCGCTGCCGCCACTGCCGCAAGGTACTGGAGGGCATCCACCCGGACGTGATCCCCGTGCTGGATACAGAGCACAAGGAGCTGACGGTGGAGGCAGTCCGCGCCCTGCGTAAGGATGTGTACATCCGCCCCAACGAGGCCCGGCGCAAGGTATACGTCGTCTCTGACTGCCGCCAGCTGAACCAGCGGGATCAGGATGTCCTGCTGAAGGTGGTGGAGGAGGGACCGCCCTATGCCGCTTTCATCTTCTGCGCCGACGCTCCCGCCGCCCTGCTGGAGACCGTCCGTTCCCGCTGTACTCTGCTGAAATACGACGGGGAAGACGCGCCCCTCAGCGACGGTACCGCGGAGCTGTGCCGTGCGTTTGCCTCCGGGCGGCTGCTGCCGGTGACCACGGCGCTGCTCTCCCGCGAGCAGTCCCTGAAGCGCGAGACGCTGCAGGCCCAGCTGGAGGAGCTGTGGCGCGCCGCGGCCGAAGCCCTGCTGGTGCAGCAGGGCAAGGCGCGGCCAGATCCCTCCTGTGCGGAGGCAGCCCTTCTGCTGGCGGACAGGCTGACGGCGCGGCAGCTGCTGGGACTGTGCGCGGCCTGTCAGCGCTTTGCCGAACAATGTGACCAAAATGCGGGCGTGGGCCAGATATTGGGCGCCCTCGCCGTGAAATGGGAGGAACTTTTATGACCGATGTGATCTCTGTCCGCTTCCGCAGCGGCTGCAAGGAATACTACTTCGACCCCAAGGGGCTCACGATCCCCGCCGGCACCGACGTGATCGTGGAGACCGCCCAGGGCCCGGAATTCGCCCACTGCGCGGCGGGCAACCACCAGGTGCCCGATGACGCGGTGGTCAAGCCCCTGCGGTCCGTCCTCCGCATCGCCACCGACAACGACAAACACACCGCCGCCTACAACCGCAGCCGTGAGAAGGAAGCCTTCGATGTCTGCAAAAAGAAGATCCAGCAGCACAAGCTGGAGATGAAGCTGGTGCGGGTGGAGTGCAGCTTTGACGGCAGCAAGATCCTGTTTTTCTTCACCGCCGATGGCCGCGTGGACTTCCGCGAGCTGGTCAAGGACCTGGCCAGCGTGTTCCGCGCCCGCATCGAGCTGCGGCAGATCGGCGTCCGCGACGAGGCCAAGATGATCGGCGGCCTGGGCATCTGCGGCCGGCCCTTCTGCTGCGCCCAGTTCATGGACGAGTTCCTGCCCGTGTCCATCAAGATGGCCAAGACCCAGAACCTGAGTCTGAACCCTACCAAGATCTCCGGTACCTGCGGCCGGCTGATGTGCTGCCTGAAATATGAACAGGACGCCTATGAGGATGCCATTAAGCGCCTGCCCAAGAACGACTCCTTCGTCCTGACGCCGGACGGCACCGGCAACGTCAGCGATGTGAACGTGCTGAAGGAGACTGTGAACGTCCGCCTGGATGACCGCACCGACGGTCCCCGCTGCTACCACAACTGCGAGGTCTGCGTCCTGCGGAACGGCAAGGGCAGCCGCGACGGTATCATAGTCCCCGACAAGCGCCCCGAGCGCTATGTGGAGCCCCTGGCCGAGGAGGAGCTGCCCACTATCACCCTGCTCAGCGACTTCGACCCGGACGCCGCGGCGGAGAGTGAAAAGAAACGCGGCCGCCGGAGCCGCAGCCGCCGTCGGGGCGACGGCGAGAAGCGCCCGGCGGAGAAGTCCGCCGCCCCTGCGGAAAAAGCCCCGCGTTCCGATATCCCCGCCGAGGGCGGCAAGCCCCGCCGCGAGGGCGGCGATCGCCGCCGCAGAAGCGGGCGCCGCGGCGGAAACGGCGGTGCCAACGCCGCTGGCAGCACCGGCGCACCCGCACCCAAGGCAGTCAAGCCCGCCGGGGACGGCCAGGGTACCGTGAGCGGTGAGAAGAAGCGCAGCCGCCATCGGCCCCGCCGCAGAAGTGGCGGCAGTAAGCCCAACGGCGGCACGGAGGCGTAAATCATGCGTAAATTCAACGGCTTGCTGCTGGTCAGCGATTTCGACAACACCCTGGTCTACACCGAGGAGGCCCTGCAAAAGTGCGTGGATATGCCCCCCGTCTCTGACGAGAACCGCGCCGCCATCGAGTATTTCATGGCCAACGGCGGCATCTTTTCCGTGGCCACCGGCCGCGCCAAGCCCGCCTTTGAAACGGTTGTGGACGGCATCCCCATGAACGGTCCCACCGTGCTGTTCAATGGCGCGGCTATCTACGACTTCCCGCAGAAGAAGTATCTGGTCACGGCCTTTTTGCCCGACTCCGTCCGGCAGCACGTCACGGAGGTCGTCACCGCCCTACCCCAGGTGGCTGTGGAGCTGTACCACGATGACAACACCATCCACGCCCTGAACGCCAACGACGTCACCCGCCGTCATATGCACATCACCCACGCGCCGTCCATTGAGGTAGACACCATGGACGACGTGCCGTCCCCCATCAGTAAGGCCCTTTTCTCCACCGAGGAGGCGCACCTGCCCGCCCTGTTGGACTTTCTGGCCTCCCGGCCCTGGTACCACGACTATGAGGTAGTCCCCAGCGCCGTGACCCTGGTGGAACTGACAGCCAAGGGCGCCAACAAGGGCGGCATGGTCCGGCGTCTGGCGGACCTGCTGGATGTGGCACGGGAAAACGTGATCTGCGTGGGCGACCACGCCAACGACATCAGTATGCTCACCTGGGCCGGCCAGGGCTACGCCCCCGCCAACGCCATTCCCCAGGTGCTGCACACACCCGGCGTCCGCCGCCTGCCCGACTGCCGCGACAACGCCATTGCCCAGCTGATCCGTTCCCTGGACAAGCAGCTTTGAAAAAGAAAAAATCCAAGCCCCCTTTCGGGGCTTGGATTTTTATTTTATCAGGAACAATACAGACCGCGTTTGACCGCCCCGGCCACTGTCCCGTCGCTTTTCATCAAAAAGTTTTTTCCGAAAACCCGCCGTTTTCCCCCATTAAAGCCCCTTTTTATAAGGTTTTCTCTTCACAGCAAGGTTTGTTTACAATTTAATCCTTGACGTGAGGGGAAAATCATTGTATCATACGCTTTGTAACTATTTGTAACTTTTAGGGGCTTACACCATGACGCAGGATCAACAACAGAAAAAAGCCGACGGCCGCGACCCCAACCGGGAGCACATGACCCTATCGGAGCTGTGGCAGCTGTGGCGTGACAATTTAATGAGCTGGCGGAGCTTCTGCGATGAGCACCACGATCTGTTCACCCTGAACATACAAGCGGGCTTCCGCCGCATCGGTCGGTGGCTGTCCGATCTGCGCAGCAATGCGCGGGCTCTGGCGGCCGCCAACCGCGACAGGCGGTTCCCCGAATCCGAATACGGCGCAGCCCAGCTGTTCCTCTTCTTCCGCGGCAGCCTGGAGCGCCGGGCCGCCGCCATACGCGAGGGCTTCTCCAACCGGCGCAAGGCACTGACCTGGATGGGCGGCAAACGCCGCCACTTTTTTGAGAAGATGCATCTGCACCCGGTGGCATTCCTGTGCGGCGCCATGGCCATCGCCGCCGCGGCCACCGTTCTGTCCCTGTACACCCTGGGCGCTCAGGTGACCTATGACGGTCAGGACCTTGGCATCGTCTCCTCCCGCCGCGCCGCCGAAAAGGTGGTGGCGGAGCTGGAGGATGTCACCCGCGCGACCACCGGCGACGGCGGCTACACCGTGGATACGGCGCTGCTCACCGCCGAAACAGGCGTTTTCCCCCGCCGCGAGCTGATCTCCGACGACGAGTTTGAAGAGACACTGAGCGACACCCTCGGCGTGGTGGATTACGCCTATGTCCTGTATGTGGACGGCGAAAAGGTGGTGGCCACCACCCGCTCCGGCGCGCTGGAGGACCTGCTGGAGCAGCTGAAGCTGGGCTATGAGACGGCGGACACGGTGAACGCCTACTTCGCGGAGGAAGTGGACATCCGGCAGGAGTACGTGGAGTCGTCCTACGTGATGAACCTGGGCTACATCGCCGAGATCCTCAACGAGACGAAGGAGGGCGAGGTGACGTACACCGTCACCGCCGGTGACAGCTATTACAGCATCGCAGCGAAGTACGACATGAGCGTGGATGACCTGATGAAGCTGAACGTGGGCTACGACCCCAAGATCCTCCGGGTGGGCGATGTGCTGACCATCAGCAACGCCGTGCCCTATTTGACGGTGGTGAACGTGGAGCGACAGCGGTACGTGCAGGATGTGCCCTATGAGGTGGAGTACACCGACGACGCGTCCATGTATCAGGGTGAGTATAAGGTCACGTCCCCCGGCGTGTACGGCAAGGCGGACATGACCGCCAACGTGACGTACATCAACGGCGAGGAGACGGAGCGCGAGGTGGTGGCCAGCGTGACACTGTCCCAGCCGGTGACGGAGCAGCAGCTGCGGGGCACCAAGGAGCGTCCCACATGGTATCCCACCGGCAGCTTCGGCTGGCCGTGCAACGGCAGCCTCACCAGCCGGTTCGGGTATCGCAATCTGAATCTGCGCGGTGCCAGCAACTACCACAGGGGCATCGACATCGCCAACCGGTACGGCACGTCCATCTACGCCTCCGACGGCGGCACGGTGACGTACTCCGGCTGGATGAGCGGCTACGGATACCTTATTATCATCGACCATGGCAACGGGTACCAGACGTACTACGGGCACAACAGCAGCCTTGTGGCGTCCAAGGGTGAAAAGGTCCACAAGGGACAGCTTATCGCCCGGATGGGCTCCACCGGCATTTCCAGCGGCAACCACTGCCACTTCGGTATCAAGCTGAACGGCACGTTTGTCAACCCGCTGAACTATCTGTAAACCGCAGCGCCCCTGCCCATCGGCGGGGGCGCCGATCTTTCCCTGCGGCAGGGCGCACGTTTCCGGGGTTGCAAAACCCAAAAACTATGGTACAATAGACCTGCGCCTGTATGTATTTCCCCGCCGGCGGCGGTGGAATGGAGAAACCGTTAAAATGAGGTGAAAAAGATGAAAAAACTGATCGCGCTGCTGTGCGCGGTGTGCGCCGCGGCCATGAGCCTGTGCGTCGCCTGTGCCAGCCCCCTCACCGGCGACACCAGCAACATGGGCCTGTGGATCACCCTGGTGGTCGTGGCCGTCATCGCCGTTGTGGTGCTGCTCATCGTGGGCAAAAAGAAAAAGAAATAAGCCGATATGACGAAAGCCCTGTGCCGCACGGCACAGGACTTTTTACGTTATTTCCCACTTCCCTATTCAAACAGCCCCGCCTGTCCCGGCACCTCCGTATGCCCGATGGACTGTACCTGGCGGACATTTTCGGCGGTCAGCGCGTCGCTGATGGCCATTTTGCGGATAATGTTCTGCACCGTCACGTCCAGCCCCGTGCCCTCCCGGTAGTCGGCAGGGAAGATGAAATCCACCCGTCCCTTGGCCAGCAGGTCCTCCACGCCGGCCCGGTTGCTGCTCTGGTACACGGCGATGGCCTGCCCGCCGTAGGACCGCATCATCTTCATACACGGCACGTCGGAGAGCCCGTCGCCCACATAGATCATGTTGGTAAAGGGCACCCGCTTGCTGTCGTCGGGCATGGAGTCGTTCAGCGTCTTGTCATCGGCCACGTCCAGCACACCCTTGTTGATGCGGTAGACGAACTGGGTCTTGTTGGTGAAGTTGACGTCCAGCTTGGGCCAGCAGGCGGCACCCGCCTCGTCATAGTAGAACTCGCAGGCGTAGATCTGCTTGAACTCGTGGGCAATACCGCTGCCCTCAATGATCTCCTTCAGCCCGGAGGACAGCACATAGTGCTCGATGGTCACGCCCTGCTGCTCACCGAAGGCGTTGATCCGCTGAAACCACTCCCGCACGCCGGGAAACAGCTCCATGCTGCGGCCGCACGCCACCAGAAAGTCCCGCTTCAGGTCCTTTCCCTGGGCGCGGCACTCGACGATCATGGTGTACATATACGCCAGCAGCCCGTCCATCCGGTTCTCCCGGCCGAAGGTGTTGGCCTTGTGCCAGAACTCCGCCGGGGTATACCCCAGGGCCGGGATAAAGGCATAGTCCTCCATATCCGTGGTACACAGCGTCTTGTCAAAGTCATACAACAGCGCGATGATGGGCTTTGTCATACCGTCTTCCTCCGTGGAAAAAAGGCGGCGCAAGGCCGCCTTTTGTTGTTGTGCTTACTTGTCTCCGCTGTAATTCCGACCGAACTTCAGCTCGTCCAGACTCAGCCGGAAATCGCTGGGGATGGCGCTGCCGTCCACCGGCGGCAGCTTGATGGTGGGCTCGTCGGTGACGGCGCTCTCGGCGCCCTTCTCCTCCGGCGCGTCGATGTACTTGCTGAGGATATCCTGCTCGATGGCGGACACAACATCGGCCTGGGGCTCAGCGGCAGGGGACTTCGGCTGCTCCGGCACGAAGTCCAGCTCCGGCAGGGACTGCAAAAAGGCGCTCTGGGCCTGGCACAGCTCCTCGCTGCGGCGAATGAACGCCGCGGTCTTCTCCTGTGCGGCCTGCAGCTTCTTCTCCGCCGCCCTGCGCTCGTCGTCCAGCCGGTGGATCTCCGCCTGGGCCTCCACCTGCGCGTCGGCCAGGATCTTCTCCTTCTCGCTCTGGGCCTCCTGCACCAGCTTGGCGGCCATCTTCTGGGCCGTCAGCAGCGCCTGGCGCATGGCCTCCTCGGTGGAACGGTACTCCTCCACCTTCTCGGCCAGCACCTTCAGCTTGGCCTTCAGCGTGACATTCTCCTTGAACAGGGCGGTGTAGTCCTCCGTCAGCGCGTCCAGGAACTCATCCACAGACGCCATATTGTATCCGCCGCCGCCGAATGACGCCTTCGGGAATACTTTTTCGGAAACTTCCTGGGGTGTAAACATTGCCGATCCCTCCGTTATATGATTTCTTTAGAAGTACAGTCCGTTGTTCTCCAGCTCGTCGATCAGGTCGCCCATGATATCCACGGAGTAGGGGGTGATGATGTACGTATTGGCCGCCACCTTCTTGATCTTGCCCTCGCCGGCATAGGCCACACCGGACAGGAAATCGATCAGCCGCCGGGCCACGTCCTTGTTGGTGGACTCCAGGTTCAGCACCACCGTGCGCTTCTCCTTCAGATGGTCCGCGATCTCCGAGGCGTTCTCGAAGCGCTCCGGCTTCACCAGCACCACCTTCAGCTGGGTGGTGGCGTGGATGTTCACCACCTTGTTGTGGCGGTCCTCGCTGCGGCGATCCTCACGGCGGTCGTCCTTGCGGTCGTCAAACAGGGAACGGGAGGACTCCTTTACCGGCTCCTCAAAATCGTCCTCATAATCATAATCCTCATCATCGTAGGGATGAATGATCTTCTTCAGCTCGTCCATCAGGCCCATGTGCAATACCTCCCGCGTATTATTTGGAATAGTCTCTTGCGCCGAAAATGGCGGTGCCCACGCGGACCATGTTGGCTCCCGCGCGAATGGCATCGGCAAAATCGCCGCTCATACCCATAGAAAGATATTCTAATCCATTATCGTACATTTTTCTGTTTATGTCAACATATAGTGCCTGTACTTTTTGGAAATATACCACATTTTCTTCCCGTGTGGCGTCCGCCGGGGGTATGGTCATCAGTCCCCGCACCCGCACATGGTCCATTTCCTTCGCCTGTGCCGCTGCGTTTTCCACCTCCTGCGGCGCAAAGCCGCTTTTGGCCGCCTCGCCGCCGATGTTCACCTCCAGCAGAATATCCTGCACGATGCCCAGCTTTTCCGCATGCTTGTCCACCTCGGCCAGCAGCTCCGGCGAGCCGATGGACTGGATCAGGGCCACCTTGCCCACCACCTGCTTCACCTTGTTGCGCTGCAAGTGGCCGATGAAGTGCAGCGGCGCGCCGCGATAGGCGTCCTCCGCCAGCTTGGCGGTCATCTCCTGCACCCGGTTCTCGCCCAGGGCGTCGATGCCGGCGGCGATGGCCTCCTGACAGGCGGCGGCATCGTTCATCTTGCTGGCGCCCACCAGCGTGATATCCGCCCCGGTGCGGCCCGTCTCCCGTGCCGCCGCGTCGATCTCGGCGCGGATCGCTTCCAAATTTTCCCGAATAGACATCGCTTGTGCCTCCTTGTCTCTTTCGTATCTAAGCCGCGTGCGCCCGCTGGAGGCGGGTGCCGCCGTGTTTATCGGATGACCTTGCCGTCATACAGCTCGCCGGACGTGGCGATGACCTGATCGCCGGAGCGCAGGGTCTGTGTGTCCCGTACGCCCTCGGCGGGCTTCACCAGCGCGTAGCCCTCCCCCTGATATACCAGCTCGATCGGCCGGAAGGAGGCGTTCTCGCCGTCCACACAGTACACGCCGGTGGTGCCGTCCGCGCTGACCCGCAGCGCGTCGGCCGGTACCCGCAGTCCCTGATAGGTGTGCAGCACCGCGTCCGCCGCCTGATGACGCAGCAGCGTGGTCTGTGCCAGATACCGTGTGCTGGACAGCACCACCGCCGCCTGACCGTTCTCCTCCCGGGACACGGACACCACGCTCATGCGGATGCTCTGGTCAAAGCCCTTGGCCGGGCGTACATCCACCCGGCCCATATCCTTCAGCGCCGTCGCCTGCTCCGCCGGCAGCACCACCGCATAATACCAGGTGTCGCCGTAGATCAGCTTGCCCACGTTGCTCTGCTCCGCCGCCGCCTTCACGCCGTTCAGCTTGCTGGGCGTCACGTCCTCCAGAAACGCCTCCGTCAGCACGCTCTCGTACCCGTCGCACACGGCGGAATAGGTGCCGGAGGCCTTGGCGGTCACGGTCTTCGCGCCGGACAGTGCGGCTTTCTGCTGCTGTATCTCACTCTCCACCGACTTGATCTGGGCCTGTATGTCCTCCTGTGACGTATAGCTCCCGTGGTCCCGCTTCAGCACGGCGGCCTTCAGCGCCGCCAGGTCACTCTCCGCCGCGGCATAATCCCCGGCGCTCAGCGTCTGGCGCAGGGTCAGGATGTCGCCGGTGATGGACGTATCCAGCTTCAGCGCCGCATCCGGGTCCAGATAGGACGTCAGGGCGAACTGCAGCTGCTGCAGCTGCAATTCCAGCGTCTCGATCCGGCTGACGGTCTGCAAAGCGCTGTCGTCGCTGTACACCGTGGCCACCGTCTCGCCGGCGGCCACCCGCTGGCCCTCCTGCACGGCCCGGGACACGGTGCCGGTCTGGCCGGGCAGCGGCTCCTCCGTCCGCACCAGCCAGCCCTCCATGGAGATAACGTCCTCCGCCTGTGCCTCATAGACCAGCGTGATGGTCATCGGGTCGGCAAAGTAGTTGTATACCTGCGCGGCGAAGTACACCAGCACTGCCGCCAGCACCGCGATAGGCAGCACCTTCAAAAGCGGCGACGAGCGCTTGTTGCTCCCCGCCGGGATGTTCGTGTTGTTGTCTGGGGTGTTGTTCATGGGCTTTCCTCTTTGTCTATGTTCTCTTACTCCGCGTCCTCCCACAGCGTGACATTCCGCGCCGGCGCGATGGTGGAGATGGCGTGCTTGTAGATCACCTGCTGCCGCCCCTCGCTGTCCAGCACCACCACGAAGCAGTCGAACCCCGTGATGACGCCCCGCAGCTGAAAGCCGTTCACCAGGAACAGCGTCACCGGCACATTCTCCTTCCGGGCCTTGGTAAGAAAGATATCCTGTAAGTTGTTTGTCTTCTGCATGATCGTCCACTCCTTGTATGTCTGTACGGACGATATGCACAACATCTGCCTCCGCCCGCCGCTATCAGCATACCCCGGCGGACAGGAGGAATTCTGTCGCATTTTGTAACCCCGCCGAAAAATCCGGCGTTTTTTCCCATAATATCCAGTGGATGGCCTCGTTGCGCCGCAGCCAGGTCAGCTGCCGCTTGGCGTACTGCCGTGACCGCAGCTTTACCTCCGCGATGGCCTCGGCCGTGGTGGCGCGGCCCTCGGCCACCGCCAGAAACTGCTTGTACCCGATGGCCTGCAGGGCCGTGGCGCCCCGGGGCAGGCCGCTTTGCAGCAGTGTCTCCACCTCCTGCAAAAGCCCCTGTGCCACCATCGCGTCCACCCGCCGGTCGATGCGCTCCTTCATGTCCTCCCGGTCCCGGAAGGCCACGCCGATGTACGCCGCGTCGTACCGGGGCGGTATCTCCCGGCTTTTTCTGTCGTGCGCCCCGATGGTCTCCCCCGTCTCGTAATAGACCTCCAGCGCCCGGACGATGCGCTTTTCGTCCCGCAGGTGCAGCCGCGCCGCGCTCTCCGGGTCCACAGCCCGCAGCGCCTCCAGCAGCGCCTCCGCGCCATCCTTCGCCAGCTTTTCCTGCAATTCCCGGCGTATCTCCCCGCCCTGGCTGCCTGCGGCAAAGTCCTGCCCCCGCACCAGCGCGTCCAGATACAGCCCCGTGCCCCCCACCAGCACCGGCCGCTTTCCCCGCCGCAGGATGTCCTGCACACACGCGTCCGCTTCCCGGACGTACCGGGCCACGGACCAGCTCTCCGCCGGGTCCGCCACGGCCACCATGTGGTGGGGCACGCCCTCCATCTCCTCCGCCGTGGGGGCGGCGGTGCCGACGGTCATGCCCCGGTATATCTGCATGGAGTCCACGGACACCACCTCGCCGCCGAAGCGCTGCGCCAGCGCCACACCCATCTTCGTCTTGCCGCAGGCCGTGGGCCCTACCACACAGACGACCTTGTTGTCCATGTCCTCACCTCGATCCGTTTTGGAAAGCGCCGCAGCGCCGTTATGGCCTGTAAAGTCGTGGATTTTTCGTTCTGCCGATGACGGGACGGTGCCGCTGTACTTTGTGTACAGCAAGCCGACCCGGCGATGGCAGAACGGAAGAGACGCGGCTTTACGCCCGTTTGAACATTTTTTCGATCTCGTATTCTCTCAGCTGCACCGCCACGGGCCGCCCGTGGGGGCAGTAGCGCACCGCGCCGGACTGCACCTGCGCCGCCAGCGCCCGCAGCTCCGCCGGATCGCTGGTCATGCCGGCCTTGATGGCGCTCTTGCAGGCCACGGTGTGCAGCACCTCGTCCCGCAGGGCCGCCCGGTCCGCACTGTGCAGGCGCAGCTTCTGCGCCAGCTCCTCCAGCGTGGCGGCGGCGTCCTCGGCCCGCACATCGTCGGGCACCTCCCGCACCAGCACCGTGCCGTCGCCGAAATCCTCGCACAGGAACCCGCAGTCCGCCAGCAGCTCCAGATCCTCCAGCACGGCGGTGTATTCCTCCGCCGCCAGCGTCACCGCCGCCGGCGTCAGCAGCAGCTGCCGCATGGGCGGCTCCGTGCGCGCCTTCAGCGCGTCGAACCGCATCCTCTCGTGGGCGGCGTGCTTGTCGATGAGCCACACGTTCCGTTCCGCGTCCTCGCAGATGATATACGTCTTCAGCACCTCGCCCGCCACGCGCCAGGGCTGCTCCGCCGCGGCGGGGCCCTCCGGCATGGCGATCTCCTGCTGCTCCGGCTCCGCGGCCGGGGCAGGGGAGGGCGTCGTCTCCGGTCGTTCCGCCGTTTGCTCCGGCGGCGTGATATGATACACCACGCCCGGCGCGGCCGGTGCCGTGAACGGCTTGTCCGGCTGGCACACCACGTCGTGCACCGCCATCACCGGCGTGACCGGGGCGGGAGCGGGCGCGGGTCTGACCGGCTCCGTAGCCGCCGGTCTTGCGGGTGCCGAGCCGATGGCCTTCCCCGCGGGCAGCGTCACCGCCTGCGAAGGCTTTGGCGCGTTCGGCCGTTTCAGGAATTCCTGTGCCGTCATGGTCTGATAGAAGGGCTTTTCCGCCGCTTTTGGCCTCCCCTCGCCGTCCAGCGCGTCTTTTACGGTGTAGTGCACCGCGTCGAACACCGCTTTCTCGGCGGCGAATTTCACCACCGTCTTGGCCGGGTGGACGTTCACGTCCACCTCGTTCACCGGCAGCGCGATATGCAGCACACAGCCGGGGAACTTCCCCTTCAGCAGCCGGTTGCGATAGGCCTCCTCCACGGCGGCGGTCAGCAGCTGGCTCTTCACCAGCCGCCCGTTGACAAAGAACAGCTGCCGCGCCCGGGTACCGTGTCCCGCGGCGGGACTGCTCACAAAGCCGCTGGCCCGCACATCGCCGCTGCCGCCGTCCACCTCCAGCAGACTTTTGGCAAAATCCCGGCCCAGGGCAGCGTAGATCGCTGACAGCAGCTGCCCATCGCCGGGGGTGTGCAGCACCTCCTGCCCATCCCGCAGCAGCTTGAAGGACACCTCCGGATGGCTGAGCGCCAGCTGTGTCACCACAGCGGCAGCCGCCGCGCCCTCGGCACTGTCCTTTTTCATGAATTTCATTCGCGCCGGGGTGTTGTAAAACAGGTCCCGCACACACACGGTGGTGCCCTCCGGGCACCCGGCGGCCGTGACCTCACCGGGTACGCCGCCCTCCAGATGCAGGGACGCGCCGCTGTCGGCGCCCCGCGCACGGGAGAAAATATCCAGCCGTGACACGGCGGCGATGGCCGCCAGCGCCTCGCCCCGGAAGCCCAGCGTCCCGATAGCCGCCAGGTCCTCCGCCCGGCGCAGCTTGCTGGTGGCGTGGCGCAGAAACGCGGTAGGCAGCTGCTCCGGCGCGATGCCGCAGCCGTTGTCCGTCACCCGCAGATACGTCATGCCGCCGTGCTCCAGCTCCACGGATACGGCGGACGCCCCGGCGTCCAAAGCGTTCTCCAGCAGCTCCTTGCACACGCTGGCGGGGCGCTCCACCACCTCGCCGGCAGCGATGAGATCGGCGATATGGGCAGGCAGTTGTTGTATCTGCGGCATGGTATTCACTCCTTTTCTATTGCAGCTTGCTCTTCAGTTCATACAGCAGGTTCAGCGCCTCCAGGGGGCTCAGCGCGTCTACCTGCGTCCGGCGGATGATATCCGCCACGGCGCCCTCGGCCATGCCCTCCAGGGATACCTGGTCCTCCCGCGCCGCCGGGGTGTGGGGCTGCCGGGGCTGGCTCTCCAGCTCCCGCAAGATCTCCCGCGCCCGCTTGAGCACCGTGTCCGGCAGGCCCGCCAGCTTGGCTACCTCGATGCCGTAGCTCCGGTCCGCGCCGCCGGGGACGATCTTCCGCAGAAAGACGATATCCTCGCCCCGGGCGTGGACGGCCACGTTGTAGTTCCGCACGTTGGGCAGCTCCTGCTCCAGCGTGGTCAGCTCATGATAATGGGTAGCGAACAGCGTCTTGGCCTTCAGCTTCCCGGCGCAGTGCTCCAGCACCGCCCGGGCAATGGACATTCCGTCGAATGTAGACGTACCCCGGCCGATCTCATCCAGAATGAGCAGGCTGTTCTTCGTGGCGCAGCGAAGCAGCTCCGACACCTCGGTCATCTCCACCATGAAGGTAGACTGTCCCGCCGCCAGGTCGTCGCTGGCGCCGATGCGGGTGAAAATGCGGTCCACCACGCCGATATGCGCCCGCTGGGCGGGGACAAAGCACCCCACCTGGGCCATCAGCACGATCAGCGCCACCTGGCGCATATAGGTGGACTTACCGGCCATGTTGGGACCGGTGATGATGGCCACCCGGTCCTCCTTTGCGCCCATGTGGGTGTCGTTGGGCACAAAGAATGCATCACCCCGCACCTTTTCCACCACCGGATGGCGTCCCGCCGTGATCTCGATGACCCCGGACTCGTCCACCTCCGGCCGACAGTAGTGGTTCTGGGCCGCCACCTCGGCAAAGGCGCACAGCGTGTCCAGCTGCGCGATCAGCGATGCCGCCAGCTGCACCCGCGTCACCTGTCCCGCCGCCTCTGTCCGCAGCGCGGCGAACAGGTCGTATTCCAGTGCCGCGTCCCGGTCATGGGCGGTGAGCACCTCGTGCTCCAGGTCCTTCAGCTCCTGGGTGATATAGCGCTCGCCGTTCACCAGCGTCTGCTTGCGTATGTAGTCTGCCGGCACCTGGTCCTTAAAGGAGTTGCTCACCTCGATATAGTACCCGAACACCTTGTTGTACCCCACCTTCAGGGTACGGATGCCGGTCTTCTCCTTCTCCCGGGCCTCCAGCTGCGCGATAAACCCCTTGCCGCCGGAGAGTATCCCCCGCAGCCGGTCCACCTCATCGTCATAGCCCTCGCGGATCATGCCGCCCTCCCGGACGGAGAACGGCGGCTCGTCCACCAGCACGGCGGCAATGCGCCCGCTGATGTCCTCCAGCGTCTCCAGCTGCTCGTCCAGCTTTCCCAGTGCCCCTGTCCGGAACGGCGTCAGGCACCGCTTGATCTCCGGCAGGTGCTCCAGCGCCGCCCGCAGGTTCACCAGGTCCCTGGCTCCGGCGGTGCCGTAGACGATCCGGCTCATCAGCCGTTCCATGTCGCCCATGCCGGTCAGGGCCAGCCGCAGCTCCTGGCGGCCCACGGTGTTGTCCGTCAGCGCCGCCACGGCATTCAGCCGCCGGTCGATGGCCGCCACGTTCACCAGCGGCTGCTGCAGCCACATCCGCAGGTTCCGCGCGCCCATGGGCGTCTTGGTCTTATCCAGCACCCACAGCAGGCTGCCCTTCTTCTCCTTGCCCCGCAGCGTCTCCGTCAGCTCCAGATTGCGCCGGGCCGTCAGGTCCAGCTCCATGAACTGCCCCGTCCGGTACCACTCCAGCTTGTCCAGCTGCTTCACGTCGGTCTTCTGCGTCTCGTAGAGATACGTCAGCAGTCCGCCCAGCGCCAGCAGCGGTGCGCTCTCATTCCGGGGCAGGTCCCGCAGCGCCGCCTCGCCGAATTGCAGCCGCACCTTCTTCTCCGCGTCCGACACGTCGAACCGTCCCTCCGCCAGCCTCTCCCGCCGGCAGGAAAAGCGCTCCTCCAGCGCGGCGGTCAGCGCCGGGTCATCATAGGCCGCGGCGTTCATCACCGCCTCCGCCGGGGCGAAGCGCCCCAGCTCGTTGATCAGCCCCGTCAACCGCTGCGCCCCGGTGAACGCCGTCACCTGGGCCTGTCCGGTGGAGATGTCCGCCGCGCACAGTCCCGCCGCCGTGTCTGTCAGATACACGCCGCACAGATAGTTGCTGCGTCCCGCGTCCAGGCATGCCTCGTCCAGCACCGTACCGGGGGTGACGGTGCGGATGATCTCCCGCTTCACCAGCCCCTTGGCCAGAGCCGGGTCCTCCATCTGCTCGCAGATGGACACCTTGTACCCCTTGGCGATCAGCCGCGCGATATACCCCTCGGCGGAGTGATACGGCACGCCGCACATGGGGATGCGCTCCTCGTCGGACTTGCTCTTGTCCTTGTCCCTGGTGGTCAGGGCCAGGTCCAGCTCCCTCGACGCCGTCCGGGCGTCCGGCCCGAACATCTCATAAAAATCACCCAACCGGAAAAACAGCAGGGAGTCGGGGTGCTTCTCCTTCTCCTCCATATACTGCCGCATCATGGGTGTCAGCTCAGCCATAGCTCGGCTCCTTTCTCCCTCCGGAAAGTCTGCGCCTTACGGCGCGGGGCGCTCAGCCCAAAAAGCCCAGCAGGCCCAGAATGCCGAAGGTGGTGTACAGCAGGCACATGACCACCAGCAGAATGGTGATGATGCTGTACATGGCGCTGGTTTTCTTCGTGTGCTTGTACTTGCGGATATAGAACAGTGTGCCGCAGGTGATGCCCAGCGTCAGGGAGGACAGGTGGGTCATTACCGCGCTGTCCTTGAAGGCCGTCAGGCGCAGGATCAGGATCACCAGCACCACGGCAAACTCCGCGATCAGCGTCACATTCAGCCAGGTGGGCAGCTTCACCTTCTCCTGCTGGTTCACCTTCTCGGCCACCTTCTGGGCCATGTACGCGCCGGTGGTGTACCCGCCGTAGTTGCTGTTCTTCTTCTTGGAATGGATATTCTTATTGGGGTTGCCCTTGGCCTTGCGGATGGCCTCCTCCTGGTTGGCGTACTGGTTCACGTTGGCCTTGTAGCTGTTCTTTGCCATGGTTTTATTCTCCTTCTGTCGGTAGATTGGTAAGATAACGCCGCAGCATATCAAAAGCGTGGTGGGCAGACAGCGTCCGGATGCGCTCCCGATCGCCGCCCAGGGTCAGATGCCGCACGGTCACGCCCTCCGGCGCGGAAAGCCCCACGAACACGGTGCCCACCGGGTTTCCCCGGTCGTCCCCGTCGGGACCGGCCAGTCCGGTGACGGACACCGCCAGGTCCGCGCCTGTCAGCACCCGGATGCCCAGGGCCATAGCCCGGGCCACCTCTGCCGACACCGCGCCGCAGCGCGCCAGCAAATTCTCCGGCACGTGCAGCACCTGCTGCTTCACATGGTTCGTATAGCTGACCACGCCGCCCAGAAAGACCTGCGACGCGCCGGGGATATCCGTCAGCCGCTTGGCGATCAGTCCGCCGGTACAGCTCTCCGCCGCCGCCAGCGTCAGTCCCCGTTCCCGGCACAGCGTCAGCACCGTCTCCTCCAGTCCGGACACGTCCGCGCCGTAGAAATACGCGCCCAGCCGGGCCCTTACCTCCGCCAGCACCGGCGCCATCCGCGCCTCACAGGCACGCTCGTCCGCCCCGCGGGCGGACAGCTGCAGCATCACCTCGCCCGGCTTGGCATAGGGTGCCAGCGTCATGTCCGCCTCCCGCCGCAGCAGGTCGCCCAGCAGCTCCTGCACCTGCGGCTCCGTCAGGCCGAAGATATGCAGCGTGTGTGACCGCACCGTCTGTCCCCGGACCTGCTCCAGCCAGGGCAGCAGGCAGTGCTCGGCCATATAGCGGCACTCATGGGGCACGCCGGGCAGCAGCGCCGCCGTGGTCTCCCCGGCGGTGAACACGCACCCCGGCGCCGTGCCCACCGGATTGCGGAACACGGTGCACCCCGCCGGCAGATAGGCCTGCTGCATATCGCATTCCGGCATCTCCCGGCGGAACACCCGGTCGAAATACCGCCGCATATCCTCCACCACCTCCTGGTGGAGCACCAGCGGCGTGTCCAGCGCGGCGCACACCGCCGTTTTCGTCATATCGTCGTAGGTGGGACCCAGCCCGCCGGTGAATACCAGCAGCTCTGCCCGTCCCCTTGCGATGGTCACGGCCTTTTCCAGCCGCGCCGCGTCGTCGTCCACAGTGGTGTGGTACAGCACCTCCACACCGGCGGCAGTCAGCAGCCGGGAGAGGAACGCGGCATTCGTATTGGTCACGCCGCCGGTCAGCAGCTCGCTGCCCACGGCGATGATCTCCGCGGTACGGGGCATAGACGCGCCTCCTTATAGCGTAGGTTTGATCCGGATCATCTCGCGTCCGGCCATGGCCCGCTGGCACAGGCCCTCCACATCCAGCGCGCTTTCGTACTCCCGCGTCTCCTCCACGCTGGGCTTCGTCTTGGGGTGCCGGGGCGTGAACACGGTGCAGCAGTCCTCATAGGGCAGGATGGACGTGTCGAAGGTGCCGATATGGCGGGCGATCTTCACGATCTCCTCCTTGTCCATGCCGATCAGGGGCCGCAGCACCGGCATGGTGGTCACGTCCTCGCTGACGGCCAGCGCCTGCATGGTCTGGCTGGCCACCTGACCCAGATTTTCTCCGGTGACCAGGGCGCGGCACCGCAGCTCCAGCGCCAGCATATTGGCCAGGCGCATCATGAACCGCCGCATGATCAGGGTAAAGTGATCCTCCGGGCACTTGCGGCGTATCTCCTCCTGAATTTCGGTAAAGGGGATGATGAACACCGCCAGCCGGCCGCACCAGGGGGTCAGCTCCTCCGCCAGTTTCAGCACCTTCTCCCGGGCCAGCTCGCCGGTATAGGGCGGAGAGGCGAAGTGGATCATCTCCAGCTGTACGCCCCGCTTGGCGATCATATAGCTGGCCACGGGGCTGTCGATACCGCCGGACAGCAGGCTCACCGCGTGGCCGCCCATACCCAGGGGCAGACCGCCCGCGGCGCTCTCAGCGGGTCCGTGGACGTAGGCCGCGTCCTCCCGTACCTCGATGTACACCGTCAGCTCCGGGTGGTGTACGTCCACCGTCAGATGGGGGAAGGCGTCATGGAGCGCGCCGCCCACCCACTGGCTCAGCTGGATGCTGCCCATGGGGAAGGACTTGTCCGCCCGCTTGCTCTCCACCTTGAAGCTCTTGGCCGCGGTCAGCGCACCGCCCAGATAGGTCTTTGCCGTGTCGAAAATAGCCTCCTTGCTCTTCTCGCAGGGCAGCGCCCGGGTGATGGCGATGATGCCGAACACCTGCTTGCAGGCAGCGTAAGCCCCGGCGATGTCGCATTTCTCCTCCGCCGGCTCCACATAGATAGTGGACTGGCGGGAATATATCTTCCACTTGCCGAACCGCTGGGTGCGGCGGCGGATGTTGCTCATCAGCTTCATTTCAAAGCTGCGGCGGTTCAGTCCCTTCAGGACCACCTCGCCCAGCTTGCACAGAATAATCTCGTGCATATGGTTCTCTCCTTGTTTGTGTAGTTCTCTCCGGCACCCTGCGGCTCATCACTTGACGCAGGCAGGGCGGAAATGTATCCCGCCACGGCGGCGAGATTTTTCGTCCTGCCGATGGCAAGCTGACGACGGCGTATCAAGTATACGCCGAGGAGGCTTGACGCAGGCAGGGCGGAAAATATCCCGCCGTCATTTCAGTGTACTGCTGCTGCGGTACTGTATGGCCTCGGCAAGATGTGCCGCCTCGATGCGCTCGCTGCCCTCCAGGTCGGCGATGGTGCGGGCCATACGCAGTATGCGGTCGTGGCTGCGGGCCGTCAGGCCCAGGCGCTCAAAGGCGCCCTGCATCAGCTTTTCGCCGGCGGCGTCCAGCGCACAGTATGTTCCGATCATGGCGGGGGTCATGTAGGCGTTACAGGACACCTCCGTCCCCGCAAAGCGCTTTTTCTGCACCTCGCGGGCGGCGTTGACCCGTTCCCGGATGTCCGATGACGGCTCCGGCCGCTCCTTGCGGCGCATGGCCTCATACTCCACCGACGGCACATCGATGTGCATATCGATCCGGTCCAGCAGCGGGCCGGAGATGCGCTGCATATACTGCTCCACCTGCTGGGGTGAACAGGTGCAGCGTCCGGAGGGGTGGCCGTACCAGCCGCAGCGGCAGGGGTTCATGGCGCACACCAGCATGAAGCGGCTGGGCAGCGTCAGGGAGCCGGAGGCCCGGGTGATGGTCACAAAGCCGTCCTCCAGCGGCTGGCGCAGTGTCTCCAGCGCCGCCTTGCTGAACTCCGGCAGCTCGTCCAGAAACAGCACGCCGTTGTGGGCCAGGGATATCTCTCCCGGCCGGGGTATCCCCCCGCCGCCGGAGAGCGACACGGTGGACGCCGTGTGGTGGGGGCTGCGGAAGGGCCGCGTATCCACCAGCGGGTGCCGCGGGTCGGTCATGCCCGCCACGGAATAGATCTCCGTGGTCTGCAGGGCCTCCGCCCGGGTCATGTCCGGCAGGATGGACGGCAGCCGCCGGGCCAGCATGGACTTGCCCGCGCCGGGCGAGCCCACCAGCAGCACATTGTGGCCGCCGGCGGCGGCGATCTCCAGCGCCCGCTTCACATTCTCCTGTCCCATCACGTCGGCGAAGTCCGGCAGGGGCCGGTCCTGATGTCCCGGTGTCCACCGGGGCGCCGGCGTCATGACCTGCTCGCCCTTTAGGTGGGCGATGAGCTGTCCCACGTCCGCCACACCGTACACGGTCAGCCCGTCGGCCAGGGTAGCCTCGGCGGCGTTGGCCTCGGGCACATACAGCGTATCGATGCCCAGCCGCGCCGCCGTCAGCGCCATGGGCAGCACGCCCGTCACCGGCCGCAGCGCGCCGGAGAGGCTCAGCTCGCCCAAAAACGCCGCGCCCTGGGGCAGGGGAGATATCTCCTCCGCCGCGGCCAGGATACCCAGCAGAATGGGCAGGTCGTACACCGTGCCCTCCTTCCGCACCCGCGCCGGAGCCAGATTGACCGTGATGCGGCTGACGGGGAACTTGGCCCCGCAGTTTTTCACCGCCGCCCGAACGCGCTCCCGCGACTCCTTCACCGCCGCGTCCGGCAGGCCCACCACGTCGAACCCCGGCAGTCCGCCGGACAGAAAGCACTCCACCGACACCTCATAGCCGGTGATGCCCGTCAGGCCCAGCGACCGTACCGTCACCATCATGGACAGCGCCCCCTTTACACTAATTTTATAGCATCGTACATTTTACCACAAAATTTCCGCCGTGAACAGCCACTTTTTCCAAAAAAGTCCCCTGCCTTTTGCGCGGAGTGCATGAACCTGTCCCGCCGCCGTGAGAATTTTTGTGCATGGCGCTAAAAAAGTTTTATCGTGGCACAAATCACGAAAATATGGGTTTACATCCCGGATTTTTTGTGCTACTATGACGGTGCCTAACATTCCGTACAAAGGGGTCTTTGCGCCCTTCTGGCGGTACGGAAGTATATAATGTAAGGAGGCTCATTATGGTAAGAAAAATGAAGTCCATGGATGGCAATAACGCCGCGGCGCACGTTTCCTACGCGTTCTCCGAGGTCGCAGCCATCTACCCCATCACCCCGTCCAGCCCCATGGCGGACTTCGTGGACCAGTGGAGCGCCAACGGTCTGAAAAACATCTTCGGCACCAAGGTCAAGGTCGTCGAGATGCAGTCCGAGGCCGGTGCCGCCGGTGCTGTCCACGGCTCTCTGGGCGCCGGTGCCCTGACCACCACGTACACCGCGTCCCAGGGCCTGCTGCTGATGATCCCCAATATGTACAAGATCGCGGCTGAGCAGCTGCCCTGCGTGTTCCACGTGTCCGCCCGTACCGTGTCCACTCAGGCGCTAAACATTTTCGGCGACCACTCCGACGTCATGGCCTGCCGCCAGACCGGCTTCGCCATGCTGTGCGAGGGCAACGTCCAGGAGGTCATGGATCTGTCCCCCGTGGCCCATCTGGCCGCGCTGGAGGGCAAGGTCCCCTTCATCAACTTCTTCGACGGCTTCCGCACCTCCCACGAGATCCAGAAGATCGCTGTCTGGGACTACGAGGATCTGAAGGATATGTGCGACATGGACGCCGTGGCCGAGTTCCGCAAGCACGCCCTGAACCCCGAGCATCCCCATATGCGCGGCAGCCACGAGAACGGCGACATCTTCTTCCAGCACCGCGAGGCCTGCAACAGCTACTACACCGCCCTGCCCGCCGTGGTGGAGAAGTACATGGACAAGATCAACGCCAAGCTGGGCACCGACTACAAGCTGTTCAACTACTACGGCGCCGCCGACGCTGACCGCGTCATCGTGGCCATGGGCTCTATCTGCGACGTGGCCGAGGAGGTCATCGACTACCTGAACGCCCACGGCGAGAAGGTGGGCCTGGTCAAGGTCCGTCTGTTCCGCCCCTTCGCCGCCGAGAAGCTCATCGAGGCCCTGCCCGCCTCCGTGCAGAAGATCGCCGTGCTGGACCGCACCAAGGAGCCCGGCTCCCAGGGCGAGCCTCTGTATCAGGACGTCGTCACCGCCCTGGCCAACGCCGGCTGGAACGATGTGAAGGTCATCGGCGGCCGTTACGGCCTGGGCAGCAAGGACACACCTCCCGCCTCCGTGTTCGCCGTGTATAACGAGCTGAAGAAGGACGAGATGAAGCGCCAGTTCACCATCGGCATCGTGGACGACGTCACCAACCTGTCCCTGCCCGAGGATAAGAACTGTCCCAACACCGCAGCCCCCGGCACCATCGAGTGCAAGTTCTGGGGTCTGGGCGGCGACGGTACCGTGGGCGCCAACAAGAACTCCATCAAGATCATCGGCGACCACACCGACAAGTACGTCCAGGCGTACTTCCAGTATGACTCCAAGAAGACCGGCGGCGTGACCATCAGCCACCTGCGCTTCGGCGATCACCCCATCCGCAGCCCGTACTATATCAACAAGGCTGACTTCGTGGCCTGCCACAATCCCAGCTACGTGACCAAGGGCTTTAAGATGGTGCAGGATGTCAAGCCCGGCGGTGTCTACATGATCAACTGCCAGTGGGACTTCGACGAGCTGAACCACCACATGGACGCCGCCTCCAAGCGCTATATCGCCCAGAACAACATCCAGCTCTACACCATCGATGCCATTGACCTGGCCATCGAGATCGGCATGGGCAAGCGCAACAACACCATCCTCCAGTCCGCGTTCTTCTCTCTGGCCAAGGTCATGCCCGAGGAGGAGGCCATCACCTACATGAAGGAGAAGGCCAAGGCCTCCTACCTGAAGAAGGGCCAGGACATCGTGGACATGAACTACAAGGCCATCGACCTGGGCGCCACCGCCTATAAGAAGATCGACGTGCCCGCCGACTGGGCCAACGCCGTGGATACCAAGCCCGCCAAGGAGCTCAAGGGCAAGCCCGAGCTGGTGAAGATGGTCAAGGATATTCTGGAGCCCGTGGGCAAGATGGACGGCGACAGCCTGCCCGTCTCCGCCTTCGTGGACCATGTGGACGGCCAGTTCGAGCTGGGCGCCGCCGCCTATGAGAAGCGCGGCGTGGCCGTCTCCGTCCCCACCTGGGACGCCGAGAAGTGCATCCAGTGCAACCAGTGCGCCTACGTCTGCCCCCACGCCACCATCCGTCCCTTCGCGCTCACCGCTGACGAGGCCGCCAAGGCCCCCGAGGCTGCCAAGATCGTGGATGTCAAGGCCGGCAAGGGCAAGGGCACCTATCAGTTCACCATGGCCATCAGCCCGCTGGACTGCATGGGCTGCGGCGTCTGCATCGGCGCCTGCCCGGTGAACGCCCTGTCCATGGTCGCCCAGGAGGGCGAGCTGCCCCAGCAGGACGTGTTCGACTACTGCGTGGCCGAGGTGTCCGAGAAGAAGGATATGCAGGACAACACCGTCAAGGGCAGCCAGTTCAAGCAGCCCATGCTGGAGTTCTCCGGCTCCTGCGCCGGCTGCGCCGAGACCAGCTACGCCCGTCTCGTCACCCAGCTGTTCGGCGACCATATGTATATCTCCAACGCCACCGGCTGCTCCTCCATCTGGGGCGGTCCCGCGGCTACGTCTCCCTACTGCACCAACAAGGCCGGCCACGGTCCCGCCTGGTGCAACTCCCTGTTCGAGGATAACGCCGAGCACGGCCTGGGTATGTTCACCGGTCAGAACAAGATCCGCGAGGATCTGGCCGACGAGACCCGCCAGCTGATCGCTGTGGAGTGGGCCCGTCCCGAGCTGAAGGCCGCCGCACAGGCGTGGCTGGACACCATGAACGACGGCACCGCCAACGCCGAGCCCGCCAAGGCCTACGTCAAGGCCCTGGAGGAGAGCATCTGCACCGTGGAGGAGCTGGCCGCCATGCCTCAGCTCGCCGCGCACGCCGCCGAGCTGAAGGCCAAGGGCGCCCTGCTGTGCGACTGCGCCGCCTGCACGCTGGCCGCTGATATCCTCAGCAAGAAGGAATACCTGGCCAAGAAGTCCATGTGGATCTTCGGCGGCGACGGCTGGGCCTACGATATCGGCTACGGCGGTCTGGACCACGTCATCGCCTCCAAGCAGGATGTCAACATCTTCGTATTCGACACCGAGGTATACTCCAACACCGGCGGACAGGCCTCCAAGGCGTCCAACATCGGTCAGGTGGCCCAGTTCGCCGCCGCCGGTAAGGAGGTCAAGAAGAAGAGCCTCTCCGAGATCGCCATGCAGTACGGCTATGTGTACGTGGCCCAGGTGGCCATGGGTGCCAACCCCGCCCAGACCATCAAGGCCATCACCGAGGCCGAGGCCTATCACGGCCCGTCCCTGATCATCGGCTACAGCCCCTGCGAGATGCACTCCATCAAGGGCGGCATGATGAACTGCCAGAAGGAAATGAAGAAGGCCGTGGACTGCGGCTACTGGAACCTGTTCCGCTACAATCCCGACGGCGGCGACAAGAAGTTCACCCTGGACTCCAAGGCCCCTGCCGGCGGCTATCAGGAGTTCCTGATGAACGAGGCCCGCTACTCCCGCCTGACCCGCGAGTTCCCCGAGCGTGCGGACGTGCTGTTCAAGCGCAACGAGGACGAGGCCAAGGCCCGCTACGAGCATCTGCTCAAGCTCATCGAGATGTACGACAAATAAGCCGTATCTCCTCACAGCACAAAAAGAGACAGCCTTGCGGCTGTCTCTTTTTTGCATCGGTGGGCAACGCTGGCCGCCCCTTGACAAACAACGGGATATGGATATAATAAAAGCAGGGGGACGCTGCGACAAGCGGTCAACCCCTGTGGTTAAGGAATCTAAAGAAGCTTAGAAACCGTCACCGTGCCGGGTGGCGGTTTCTGCTTTTCAGCTTCTGGACCCGTATCGAGATCGAATGACCTAAGACATGGATCGTAAGTACGAAAAACATGGCGTCACCCCCTTTCGGGGCTGTGACTGACCGCCTGCCGTTTATTGCAGCGTCCTTGTGACGCAGTATACACCGCAGGCGTCTTTTTGTCAAATCGTGTACAAAATCAACCCCTCTTGATGTTTTTTTCCTCTCAATAACTTGACGCTTGCCCGCCTGTACGCGTATAATATTTCCATTGTGTATTCCCAAACCGACAGAAGGGGAGAGCTCCATATATGAAAAGCCGCATCCTCGCCGCGCTGCTGGCGCTGGTCCTCGGCGTGCCGCTGTACCTGCTGGCCGCCGACGCCGCCCCCACCGCCGCGGCCAAAACCGTTTCCTCCGCCGCACCGGCCCAGGCCGTGGCCCTGCTGAAGGCCCTTCCCTCCGTGGAGGACCTGGCCGCCGCTATGACCCCGGAGACGGACGCCGCCGCCATGATCGCCCAGACCAGGGCCGACCTCCAGCGGGAGATCGAGCGCCAGACCGGCCCCAAGGGCATCGACCTGAGCTGGTGGCAGAGCCACTACAACGACATCATCGGCTACGTCTACAGCCCCGGCACCCCCATCAGCTACCCCATCGCCTACGACGGCAACAACGAGTATTACCTCCACCACGATCTGTACGGCAATTACAGCGAATACGGCACCATCTTCCTGGACGCCCGCGTGCCCAGCGACTTCTCCGGCCACAACAACGTGCTCTATGGCCACCATATGTCCGACGGCTCCATGTTCGCCTCCATCTCCAACTATAAGCAGCAGTGGTACTACGACGCCCACCCCTACTTTTTCCTCTACACCAACGCCGGCAAGTACCGGGTGGACCTGTTCGCCGGCATCGTTGTCCCCGGCACCCACGAGGTGTTCAGCACCTCTCTCTCCGCCGACCAGCTCCAGCGCTTCATCAATAATTCTACCTTCTACTCCGGCAAGGGCGTCCCCTCCGGCCAGATCGTGACCCTCTGCACCTGCTCCTACGAGGCGGCCAACTACCGCTATGTGGTCCTGGGCGAGCTGGTCATGCTGGAGGATACCCCCGCCGACACCGCCACGGAGGCCGCCGCATGACCCACGAAGAACAACAAGCCCTTTTTGACACCATCCTCCGCCGGGCCAACCTCCCCGGCAGCTTCAATGTGGAAAACGGCATCCGCCTGACGTCCCTGTCCGACGGCGGTGCCGAGGGCGAGGTCCGCCTGACCGCCCGCCACCTGAACCCCCTGGGCATCGTCCACGGCGGCGTGTACTGCACCCTGCTGGACCAGGTGGCCGGTGCCGCCGCCTGCACCCGGGGCAGCCGCGGCCTTACGGTGAACTGCGAGACCCGCTTCCTGGGCATCGCCCAGGGCGACGTCCTCTGCGGCCACGCTCAGGCCATCCACATGGGCCGCACCCTGGTGGTCATGCACGCCTGGGTCACCGACAGTCAGGATACCCTCTGCGCCGACGGCACCTACACCTTCCGCATGAAGCCCGGCTTCCCGGAGGACTGACCTCCCGGCGCCCCTTTCCCGCCCCTCGCAGCGCCCCCCCTCGGGGCGTTTTTCTTTTCCGGTTGCAATCCCCGCCCAAATAGTCTATCATAACAGCAGTACATTCTCCCGGAGGAAACACTATGTGGTATGTCATCCTGCTGGCCGTCTGCATCGGCGGCGACCAGCTTCTCAAGTGGTGGGTCACCTCCCACCTGGACGTGGGCCAGTCGGCCCCGCTGCTGCCGGGCATCGTCCGGCTCACCCGCCTGCACAACACCGGCGCTGCCTGGAGCAGCTTCTCCGGCAAGACCGGCCTTCTGGCCGCCGTCACCATCGTCCTGATGGCCGCCGTGGTCTATCTGGTGGTAAAGAAGATCGTCCGCCACCCCCTGGGCCTTACGTCCGCCATGCTGGTGCTTGGCGGCGGCGCAGGCAACATGATCGACCGTCTCTGCCGCGGCTACGTGGTGGATATGTTTGACCTGGAATTCATGTCCTACCCCATCTTCAACCTGGCGGATATCTTCGTGGTCATCGGCGTCCTGCTGGGCGCGGTGTACTACCTGTGGTTCTACGACAAATACGACAAGCCGAAAAAGGAGCCTGACCATGACGCGGGAGCTGACAGCCGCAACTGAACACGCCGGCGTCCGCCTGGACGCCTTCCTCTCCGCCGATGGCGCGCTGACCCGTTCCCAGGCCGCCCGCCTGATCGCCGAGGGCCGCGTCCGTGTCAACGGCAAGCCCGCCGCCAAAAGCGCCCGCCTCTCCGGCGGTGAGACGGTCACCGTGGACGTTCCCCAGCTCCGCGAGACGGCCCTGCCCCCCCAGGACATCCCCCTGGACGTGGTCTACGAGGACGACGACGTCATCGTGGTCAACAAGCCCACGGGCCTGGTGGTCCATCCGGCCCCCGGCCACCCGGACGGCACCCTGGTCAACGCCCTGCTCCACCACTGCGGCGACAGTCTCTCCGGCATCGGCGGCGAAAAGCGCCCCGGCATCGTCCACCGCATCGACCGCGATACCAGCGGCCTCATCATCGCCGCCAAAAACGACGCCGCCCACCTGGCCCTCAGCGCGCAGCTGAAGGACCACTCCCTCTCCCGCACCTACGAGTGCCTGGTGACCGGCAATATGAAGCAGGACAGCGGCACCGTGGACGCCCCCATCGGCCGCAGCAGCGCCGACCGGAAAAAGATGGCCGTGGTCCCCACCGGCCGCCGTGCCGTCACCCACTGGGAGGTCGTCGCCCGCTACCCCGGCGTTACCCACCTGCGCTGCCGCCTGGAGACCGGCCGCACCCACCAGATCCGCGTCCACATGGCCTACATCGGCCACCCCATCCTGGGCGACACGGTCTACGGCGCCAAAAAGCCGGTCCCCGGCCTCACCGGCCAGTGCCTCCACGCCACCGGCCTGCGCTTCGTCCATCCCCGCACCGGCGAGCCGGTGGAGCTCCACTGCCCCCTGCCGCCCGAATTCACCGCCATGCTCCAAAAGTTGCAAAGCAAAGCGCAGTGAGCCGCACAGCCCAAAAAAGCACAAAAGGACCGGCCCCGCCGGTCCTTTTTTCGTCCCCCGCCCGCAGCCGGCGCAGGGGCTATTTCGCGCCCCGGCGCGAGCGCTTCTTTTGTCTCCGACGGGGATAGTTTCGCGCCCCGGCGCGAGCGCTTTTTTTGTCTCCGACGGCCCCATTTCTTCCAACAGCGGAAGAAATGGGGGAAAGAACGCCGGCAGAAACTGCGTTTCTGCACTTCCTCAGCGCGCTATACCGCCTTAGTATGCAAAGCTGCGCCCCCACGCAATCGGCATTTTCTTACCCGCTGTCGTTCCGCCGACTGTGCCAGCACAGCTTTCCGCTGCCGCTGCCCGTTGCTACGGTAAACTCTTTTGTTCTCTCGTGTTACGGGACAACAAACATATCACACCCCGTGCCCGCAGGGCACACCTACCCATTGCGGTGCTTCGCGCCGCAATGGGCGCGATTTGATAATCGCCACTCGACCAGCGCACCAACCCCTATCCTCTCACTGCATCAGCGGCAGCGGCGCAAGAGGTACAAGCAGTCCCCTGAACCGACAATGTTACCCACCGCACTTCATGCACGAGTGCATACCGCCAAATCTGCATGACCCACAGCGCGCCAAGGGGTCCTTAGACCGTAGGTCTAAGCGACTTTCTTTCCCACATTTCTTTCTTCGCAGAAAGAAATGTGGCCGCCGGAGGCTTGCGCCCGCAGGCGCAACACCTGCACATTCCCGCGCCAAGGAAGTCTTGAAACGTAGTTTCAAGCGGCTTTCTTTGGTAGCTTTCTTTCAACGATGAAAGAAAGCTACTCGCGCCAGGGGGCGCGAAACTCCCCATCTCGGCACACAAAAAAACAGCCCTCCGGCCACCGCCGAAGGGCTGTTTTTCACAGATGATATTCCTGCTTGTACTCCTCATAGTACCGCGCGAAGGAACTGGACTTCATGGCCCGGACACTGTTCAGATACTCATGGGTGTCGAAGGAGTCGGACTCCAGCTCGATAATGGCCACGGCGATGTTGGAGCAGTGGTCCGCCACGCGCTCGTAGTTGGTCAGCAGGTCGTTGAACACGAACCCCTGGTTCAGCGTGCAGCTGCCGGACTGCAGCCGGTCCACGTGGTGGGACTTCATCTCGTCGCACAGGCCGTCGATGATCTCCTCCAGCGGCTCCACCCGGGCGGCTCGCTGGGGATCGTTTTCCACAAAGGCGCCCACGGCGATGGACAATATCTCCCGGACGGCGGACTCTATCACGTCCAGCTCATGACAGGCCTCAGGGGAGAATTGCAGATCCTTGTCGTGTATCTCCTTGGCGGCCTCCGAGATGTTCAGTGCGTGGTCGGAGATACGCTCAAAGTCGGAGATGGTGTGCAGGTATTTGCTGACCTCCTCGCTCTGGGATTGAGACAGGGACTTGCTGGTGATCTTCATCAGATAGGTGCCCAGCTTGTCCTCGTAGCGGTCGATAACGGACTCCGTTTCACCCACCATGCGGAAATCCTTGTCGGACCAGCGGTTCCGCAGGCCAACGGCCATCAGCAGGTTGCCCTCGGCCCGTTCGGCCATGGAGTTGGTCACCAGCCGGCTCTGCTCGATGGACAGCGCCGGGTGCTGCAAAAAGCGCTCCTCCAGCCGGTCCATCTCCTGTTCCTCGGCGGCGGAGCCGTCGTCGGGGAACAGCAGCTCCACCATGTGCTCCATCAGCCCAATGCAGGGCAGCAGCACGATCACGGTGGCCAGGCGGAACAGGGTGTTCATCAGTGCGATGGACACAGAGGACATGACCGCGTCCAAAAAGGTGAAGTGGATAATGGCGTTGGCGCCGTAGAACAGCAGCGCCCAGATCAGCACGCCCAGCACGTCGATCAGCAGATAGATAAAGGCGGTGCGCTTGCCGTTGAGGTTGGCGCCCAGGGCGGACAGCAGCACAGGCACCGCCGCGCCGATGGCGATGCCCATGACGATGGGCAGAGCCACCTCAAAGGTGACAGCGCCGGTAATGGCCAGCGCCTGCAAAATACCCACCGCGGCGGAGGCGCTCTGCAAAACGCTGGTGAACGCCAGACCCACCAGAATACCTAAAATGGGATTGGAGAAGCTGGTCAGGATGCGGATAAAGGCCTCGCTCTCCCGCAGGGGGGACACCGCGCCGGACATGGCGGACATACCGTACATCAGCACCGCGAAGCCCAGCAGGATCTCGCCCACATAGCGGTTGCTGGTCTTGCCGGTGAACATCCGCAGGATGATGCCGACCACGGCCACGATGCCTGTGAGCACCTCGGTGCTCAGCAGCTGCACCACGCCGCTGCCGCCCTCCAGGGAAGACAGGCACAGGATCCACCCGGTGACGCTGGTGCCCAGTATGGCGCCCATGATCACGCCGATGGCCTGCTTGACCTTCATCATGCCGGAGTTGACGAAGCCCACCACCATCACAGAGGTGGCGGAGGAGGACTGGATCACGGCGGTAACGCCGGTGCCCAGCAGTACGCCCTTCAGCGGTGTGCTGCTCAGCTTATAGAGCACCAGCTCCAGGCGGCTGCCGGCGACCTTTTTCAGGCCCTCGCCCATCAGGGACATACCGAACAAAAACAGTGCGATACCGCCCAGCAGCGATATGACGTCTGCAACGCTCATGGCCCATTCCCTCCCATGATAAAATCTTCTTATAGGTAGTATAACAGGTACAGGTGGTATTTGTCGACTGAAACTGTAAAAAAGCCGGTAGAAAATTTAGGTATTTCTTAAACCGCCCTTGTGCGCCTTGTCAAAGAGGGAAACTTCGGGTATAATGACAGTTACAAAAAAAGCACAGTAAGGATACAATAAGGTATACAATGAAGTAAAGTGAAGGAACGTATATGTTTAAGCATTGTGTCATCGTTTTTTTCGTCTCCATGGTGCCGTTGATCGAGCTGCGGGGCGCGATCCCCTACGGCGTGGCTTTCGATCTGCCCCTGTGGCTGACGTATCTGATCGCCATCGCGGGCAATATGCTGCCGGTTCCCATCATTTATTTTTTTGCACGAAAAGTGCTTGTATGGGGGAAAGATAAGAGGTATATCGGAAAATTTTTCACCTTTTGCCTGGAAAAAGGGGAGAAAGCCGGGCGTAAGCTCCAGGCCAAAGCCGGCCGCGGACTGTACTGGGCGCTGCTGCTGTTCGTAGGGATACCCCTGCCGGGCACCGGTGCCTGGACCGGAACTCTGGCCGCCAGCCTGCTTGATATGGACTTCAAAAAAAGCACCCTCGCCTGCGCCGCCGGCGTCCTCCTGGCCGGTGCCATCATGGGCGGCTTGAGCCTGTTGGGCGTCAGTGCTTTCGGCGGGTAAATTTGTCTTGCAATCGCCGGCCATTTACGGTATAATATGCGGGTAATATATGCCGGTGTGATGGAATTGGTAGACGTAGTGGACTCAAAATCCACCGCTGGCGACAGCGTACCGGTTCGAGTCCGGTCACCGGCACCAAAAAAGAGACATCCGTGAGGATGTCTCTTTTTTTGCCGCTGATAGAAGGGTATATACGAATTTGACAAAAATTACCAATATATCAATAACTGCTTGACATTTCACTGCAAGAATATATAATAGATACACGAACCAGCAGTGGTACCACTGCTCTTTGTTTCAATTGTGCATTGAAACAAAGAGGTCTGTACAATGGGAAAGGAGGAGAAAATGAGGAGGATAAGCTGTTTTTTACTAATGCTTACCCTACTGCTGACAACGGCCGTTGTTGCGTGGGGGACAGTGCCGACTGATGGGGAGGTGACTCCGAGTTTGGTGAATGTGTCTCGATCCAAGACAGCCACCGTACTGGATAAGGACTATCGGTCCACCGTTACGTTGTCGCTTCCCAGCGCAGAGGAAAGACTGGCCAGCGATGTGGTCTTTGTGCTGGACAAATCTACAAGCGCAGAATTGGAGAATAAGGCGTTAGCGCTTCTTGTCGACCTGAAGGAAGAGGTGAGGGAACGCGGTGTGATGGTCAAGGTCGGCGTTGTTATTTTCAATCGGGCGGCAGAAGTTGCGCTCCAGCTTACGGAGCTTACAGAGGAGAACTATCCTACCATTGAGGCTGCGATAAAGAAAACTATATCCGAAGGCAGCAATACGCATGCGGGACTTCTTGCGGGCAAGAAAATGCTCGATGGCGATACGGCGGTCGAGCCGCACCGCAAGCATCTGATATTTGTCAGTGACGGCGTTACCTATCAGTTCTGCAAGGAGGATGATCATACTACCCCGTATACGCGCAGCTTTGATGGCAGCCTAAACTCGGATGGTCCTAACCAGTGCGGTACGCTAAGTGAGTTGAACGTGCAGTACGAAGGGGCAGAAACGTCTATTCCCAAGGGCAGCATCAATGACTGGATGAGCGATATTGCCCGAAGAATGGAGACAGACAATGACAACGAGGATTGGGACTATCAATATACTGGGCAGGCTCCGACCGATGATAGCAAACTGTTGCAGAACAAGGAAAACGTTTCAAATGTGGAGAAAGCCCTGCACCTGACAGAGAGTACCTACAAAGCGATGCAGGAGAGTGGCTATCAGTGCCATGCCGTGTTGGCAAGGGAAATACGGCAGTGGGGTACCGCCTTTATGAACAGACTGGCGGGAGGGAGAGCAGTCGATTTTAACTCGATCCAACATAAAGTCCTCTACGCTGTTGATAAGGGTTCCGCTGTGGCGGATACTGTCGGCAAGAGTTTCGATCTCGTTCCCGGCACGTTTTGTCTCACCGTTGGCGGGCAAAAACTGCAATATGAGCAGGATGGAAATGTGACCTACTTCGGCGGCGACCAGAATGAGAGGAATTACCGCTTCAAGATAGAGTACAACGGTGCCGCCGACAGCTTCACATGGGAAATCAACGAACCGGTCTCCAACTTTGCCCCGGTCAAGCTTTCCTACACTGTAAAGCTCGCCGGTACGCCCGCCGCCGGCACCCACGGTGTGATGGATCTGAATGGGGACGGTTATGTGGATGACACCACCACACACGTAGACGTGTCAAAGGCGCTTTATACCAATGAGAGCGCGATCTTGACACCGGTAGCCACAGACGGTGGGCAGGGTGAGGCTCTGGAGTTCCCCAAGCCCTCCGTGTCCTACACGGCGGCCGCCTATTACTACAGCGAGCCACCTGCACCTGTGAAAAGGACGGTCAGCCCCACGACCTTTGACGCGGGAATTGCCGTATACGCTGAGATCGCCGCCCTGTCGCTGGCCGGCGCGGTAAAGCTGTGCGGGAGGCGTGGCCGCCGCGATGCCTAAGAGGATATCCCTCCCACGGCTGATGTCTTCTTCCCTGCACCGGCAGGGGAATACAGAGAGCACCCCGAAAGGGGTGCTCTCTGCGTCCGGCATTAATTTGCTGTTTATTTACGATTTTCCCTCTACCAAAGCGGTGCAAGATGTGGTATGATATTTAAGTAGGAGTATGACCCGGAGGGAGGTGCTGCTGTATGCGGCGTTTGAAACGGTATATCTGCCTGGTCGGGCTGCTGGCGCTGCTGGCAGCGGCATTGACCGGCTGCGGTTTCTCTGACGATTCGGTGGAGGAACTGTTTACCCTGCCGCGAATGGCGGAGGAGTACACCGGCCTGACTCAGGAACTGGAGACGCTGATCACACAGGGTTATGAGTACGCCTCGCCTACCGGCGGGCGGAATATCCAGTCGGTGCAGATGGCTGACTTGGACGGCGACGGACAGCAGGAGGCCCTGGCCTTTTTCCGCATGAGCAGCGACGAAAAGCCGCTGAAAATATTTGTATTTAAGATCGAGGGCGACAGCTATGCCCGCTACTGCACCATCGAGAGCAGCGGCACCGCCATCGACAGCGTGTACTATCAGGACCTGAACGGCGACGGCCGGCGTGAGCTGATCGTGGGCTGGCGTATCAGCGCCGAGGTGCAGACCGTGGCGGTGTACACCGTGGCGCGGGAGCCAGTGGCGCTGATGTCCAGCGGCTACACGCGCTTTACCATACAGGATCTGAATGGTGACGGTATCCCCAGCCTGCTGGTGCTTCGCACCGACGCGGACAGCCAGCCGGTGGCGGAGTTCTACGGCTGGCAGGATGAGCAGATGGGCGTGGCCTACCGCTGCGTGCTGTCCAGCACCATGGCCTCGGTGAACCGGGGCAGCCTGGTCAGCGGTCGGCTGGATGCCGACACGCCGGCGCTGTATATCACCGGCGTGGATGAGCAGGGTATGGCCGCCACGGATATTCTGGTGTTCCGCCAGGATCTGGGACTGGTGAATCTGGCACTCAGCGGCAGCAGCACCGGCGTGTCCAACGCCGTGTTTCCCTATCGTCAGCTGCTGCCCCAGGATATCAACGGCGACGGGATCATCGAGCTGCCCAGTCCGGATACCAGTTGGACAGCGGAGCAGACGGACGGTCTGGTCAGTTGGCTTTGCTGCAACGGCGACGGGCAGTTGTCCACCGTGGCCAAGACGTACCACAGCCTGTCCTGCGGGTGGTATTTCACCATACCGGAGAGCTGGTGGGACTGGAGCGTGGAGACCGCCACCACCAGCATCAGCAATGAAAATCAGTTCAGCCTGGCGATCAACGGGGATCCGGTGCTGAGCCTGTACACCATCACCGGCGAGAACCGGGAGAACCGCGGCCGCATGGGGAAGAGGGTGCTGCTGCGCCGCCAGACAGCCACCATCTACGCCGGTGAGCTGAATGACGCGGCGGCCTATTACGGCATGGATGAGGATCTGCTGCGCCGCAGCTTCAGCCTCATCGTAGGCAGCTGGAGCAACTGACAAGGAGGGACTGCCATGAAAAAGGTACTGGTACTGGAGGACGAGTCCAGCATCCGCAGCTTTATCGTTATCAATCTCCGCCGCGCCGGCTACGAGGTGGTGGAGGCGGAAACAGGCGAGGAGGCACTGGAAAAGCTGAAGATCCACAGCGATGTCCGAGTGGCGTTGCTGGACATTATGCTGCCCGGTATCGATGGGTTTGAGGTTTGCCGCCGTATCCGCGCCACCAACGCTGCCATCGGCATCATTATGCTTACCGCACGGTCCCAGGAAATGGACAAGGTGACGGGATTGATGACCGGTGCGGACGACTATGTGACAAAGCCCTTCTCCCCGGCGGAACTGACTGCCCGCGTGGATGCGCTGATGCGCCGGTCCGGCGGCGGTGTCGTAGATGCTGGAGAGATCGACCAGCCGCCCTTTCTGCTGAACACACGTAACCGTACCCTGGAGAAGAACGGCCAGCGGATCAAGCTCACCCAGGTGGAGTACGCCATCATGAAGATGTTTATGGAGAACCCCGGCAAGGCGCTCTCCCGCGAGGAGATCCTGGACTTGGTCTGGGGCCACGACTATTTCGGCGAGCTCAAGATCGTGGACGTGAATATCCGGCGCCTGCGACTGAAGATCGAGGACAACGCCACGAACCCAACCTATATTACGACGATCTGGGGTTTCGGCTACAAGTGGGGGCTGTGACAGCGGATCTTTTCCGCCAGTACTTCGTTGCAGCGGCTTGACGTACACACAGTACGCCTGCGCCGCTGTGGCTCGTCCTGGGAAAAAAGTCTCTCGCTGTCAGGCTTTGCGCCGCGCCCGTGGGTGCGCTATGCCTTATTTTGCGATGAAAGGAGATGAACGCCTTGGCAGGAAAGAAGCATAAGGTGCAGGGCCTGCGCCGCCGGTGGCTCACCGGCAGCATGGGGCCGGTGCTGGTCATATTGCTGCTGGTGGGCGTGCTCATCTCTGTGGGTTTTGCCAGCAACTACTACAACAGTGCGCGCTCTACCCTGCGGGCCAAGGCCGCGGCGGGTGCGGACTATTTCAACACCTATGTGATGACCAGCTATCGGGAATATTACCGCAGCGCTACGATCTACGCTGCTGCCTTTGACGACAGCGACAAGATCGAGCTGCAGTTCCTTAACAGTTCCGGCCGCGTGGAGGTCACGACCCGGGGCGTCACCACCGGCACCTACCCCAGCACACCGGAAATACTGCGGGCGCTGGAAAGCGGCACGGTGCAGGACTACATCGGCCGTGACAGCGTCACCGGGGAGCGCATCCTGGCGGTGTCCGGCCTGCTGAAGTTCAACGGCCAGGTGGTGGGCGTTATGCGCTACGTTACCGCCATCGGGAACATCGACCGGCAGGTGCTGCTGACGGTCCTGCTGGTGGCCGGCGTCATGCTGGCGGTGGTAGGATTGATCGTCATGTCCAGTATGATCTTCATCAACAATGTGGTGGCCCCCGTGTCCGCCGTGTCAGAGGCGGCCAAACGTATTTCCGGCGGCAGCTACGGCGTGCAGATACCCAACAAGTACTCCGACGAAATGGGCGAGCTGGTGGACAACATCAACGATATGTCCCGCAAGATCGGCGAGAGCGAACGAATGAAATCCGAGTTCATCTCCTCGGTGTCCCATGAGCTGCGGACACCATTGACGGCGATCAACGGGTGGGGTGAAACGCTGCTGGCAGACGAGTCCAACGACGTGCAGCAGATCAAGCGCGGCGTGCAGATCATGGTGAAGGAGTCCCGCCGTCTGACCAATATGGTGGAGGAACTGCTGCAATTTTCCCGCCTGGAGGACGGACGCTTCACCTTGCAGGTGGAGGACACTGATCTGCAGGCGGAACTGGAGGACGCGGTGTACAGCTACCGGGAGCTGTTTCGCCAGGACGGCATTGCGCTGGAGTATTCCAGTGATCGGGCGGAGTATGGCGAGGTCATCTCTGGTGACCCGGAACGCCTGAAGCAGGTGTTCTGCAATCTGCTGGACAATGCGGCCAAACACGGCGGCAGCGGCAAGCGCATCGCTGTGCATCTGAGCCAGCAGGAAGGGGAGTATGTGATCACCATCCGGGACTTCGGCCCCGGTATACCGGAGGCGGAGCTGCCCTATGTGAAGCAGAAGTTCTACAAGGGGTCCTCCAAGGCTCGGGGCAGCGGCATCGGTCTGGCGGTCTGCGACGAGATCGTCCAGCGCCACGGCGGACGACTGGACATCGCCAACGCCGAGGGCGGCGGCACCGTAGTCACGGTGTATCTGCCGCTGAAAAAGCAGGCGGAACAGGAATTGTAAAAAAACAGAAAAAACTCGAACAAGTGTTGCATTTTACTGCGAGCTGTGCTATGCTTGCGTCAGAAAGGAATTCAGCAGACCTATGGAAAAGAAAAAGGGCGCTTTCCGTACCAGTATCGGCGGACAGGCGCTGATCGAGGGAATACTTATGCGCGGCCCGGAGAAGGACGCAATTGTGGTCCGTTCGCCGGAGGGCCTGGTCACCAAGGTCACCCAGCGCAAATTCGTCAAGGCCAACTACCCCATTCTGGGCGTTCCCATTCTGCGGGGCGCGGTGACGTTCATCGGCTCCATGATCACCGGCGTCAAGGCACTGATGTTCTCGGCGGATTACTTCCCGGAGGACGAGAATGCCAAGCCGGACAAGCTGGAGGAATGGCTCAACAAGCACGTGCCGGCGGAGAAACTGCAATCGCTGCTGGTGGGCTTTTCAGTGGTGCTGAGCATCGGTCTCATGCTGGTGCTGTTCATGCTGCTGCCTACGTTTCTGGCGGGGCTGTTTCATGCCACGACCCCTGCACTCCATAACCTGATCGAGGGTGTGGTCAAGATCCTGGTGCTGCTGGCGTACATGATCCTCTGCTCCAGACAGAAGGACGTATACCGGGTGTTCTGCTACCACGGTGCGGAGCACAAGACCATTTTCTGCTATGAGGCGGGATTGCCGCTGACGGTGGAGAACGTTCGTATCCAGCCCCGGCACCACCCCCGCTGCGGTACCAGCTTCCTGTTTGTGGTCATCATCGTGTCCATCATTGTCTCCAGCCTGGTGTTCCCCTACATCAACTGGCAGAGCGTGTGGGTCCGTGTGGGCGTGAAGCTGCTGCTGCTGGTGCCCGTAGTGGGCATTACCTACGAGTTTAACCGCATGGTGGGGGCGCACGACAATGCGCTGACGCGCGTCCTCTCTGCCCCCGGTATGTGGCTGCAGAACTTTACGACCCACGAGCCGGACGACAGCATGATCGAGGTAGCCATCGAGGCCATGAAGCTGGTCATCCCGGAGGAGAAGGGTACCGACACCTGGTAAGCCGGGGTCGCGCAGCGGGGCGCAAAACAGCGGAGAGCGCCGAAAAATACCGAAGAAAGTGAAAACGGTACGTATTATGGCGATCACATATAACAATTTGTATTTGGACGTGCGGCAGCAATTCCTGCGGGCAGGACTGCCCGATCCCACGCTGGAGTCCCGGGAGTTGGTATGCTGCGCCTCCGGGAAGACCCGGGAGGCGTTGAGCCGGGATGGCCGGCTGTACGTGCCGGAGTCGGTGGAACAGCAGGTGCGCCGCCTGGCGGAGCGCCATCTGGCCGGCGAGCCGGTGGCGTACCTGATCGGCGAGTGGGAGTTCTACGGCCTGCCGCTGGATATCTCTGAGAGCGTGCTGATCCCCCGGCCGGACACCGAGGTATTGGTGGATCGGGCGCTGACGTACCTGAAGACCGTGGCCGAGCCCCGGGTGCTGGACCTGTGTGCAGGCTCGGGCTGTATCGGTTTGGCCCTGGCCAAAAACGCGCCGGAGAGCCATGTGGTGTTGGGCGAGCTGGACGAGGGTGCACTGCGTATCTGCCGCCAGAACATCCGCCGCAATGACCTGACCGGGCGGGTGGTGTCCCTGCAGCTGGACGCGCGGGAGAAGCCGCCGGCCCATCTGGGGGAATTTGACTGCATCGTGTCCAATCCGCCCTATATCCCGGATGGAGATATCGCGGAGCTGGACGCGTCTGTGCGGGACTACGAGCCTCATCTGGCGCTGCGGGGCGGCACGGATGGGCTGGACTTCTATCGAGCGATCGCCGGACACTGGACGGCAGCGCTCCGCGTGGGCGGGCGGCTGCTGTTCGAGGTGGGTATCGGCCAGGCGGACGAGGTGCTGCGGATCATGCGGAGCGTGGGCTTCGGCGACCTGGAGATCACCCCGGATCTGAACGGTATTCCCCGGGTGGTAGAGGGTGTGCTGTGCTCGGAGCTTTGACAGCGTATGTTGACTGTCCGTTTTTTGGGACAGTTGGGGAGATATATTAGATACATCAGAACTTGAGGAGGACGGAACTATGGCAGTCAAAAAAGAACCTGTCGCCCCGGCACCGGTGGTATCCGACAAAAAGAAGGCGCTGGAGACGGCCATGCAGCAGATCGAGAAGATGTACGGCAAGGGGTCGATCATGCGCTATGGTGCGGAGAGTACGCTGAATGTGGAGTCCATTCCTACCGGCTCACTGTCGCTGGATCTGGCGCTGGGTATTGGCGGCCTGCCCCGGGGCCGTATTGTGGAGATCTACGGACCGGAGTCCTCCGGTAAGACCACGCTGGCACTGCACGTGCTGGCCGAGGCACAGAAAATGGGCGGCGAGGTGGCCTTCGTGGACGCGGAGCACGCTCTGGACCCCACCTATGCCAAGGCGCTGGGCGTTAACGTGGAGGATATGCTTATCTCCCAGCCGGACACCGGCGAGCAGGCGCTGGAGATCACCGAGGCCCTGGTCCGCAGCGGAGCCATCGACGTAGTGGTGGTGGACTCCGTGGCGGCGCTGGTGCCCCGGGCGGAGATCGAGGGTGAGATGGGTGACAGCTTTGTGGGCCTGCATGCCCGACTGATGAGCCAGGCGCTGCGTAAGCTGACGGGTATCATCAACAAGACCAATTCTATCGTCATTTTCATCAACCAGCTGCGCGAGAAGGTGGGCGTCATGTATGGCAACCCGGAGGTCACCACCGGCGGCCGTGCGCTGAAGTTCTATGCCTCCGTCCGCATTGACGTGCGCCGTATCGAGACGTTGAAGTCCGGCGGCGAGGTCATCGGCAACCGTACCCGGGCCAAGGTGGTGAAGAACAAGGTGGCGCCTCCGTTCCGCGAGGCGGAGTTCGATATCATGTATGGTGAGGGCATCAGCAAGCTGGGCGACCTGCTGGATCTGGCGGTGAAGCTGGACCTGGTGCAGAAGAGTGGTTCCTGGTTCAATATGGGTGAGCTGCGCCTGGGACAGGGCCGTGATGCTGCCAAGCAGTACTTCCGCGACCATCCGGACGAGGCGGATAAGTTGGAGACGGCGGTGCGGGAGAACTTCCACAAGCTGATGGGCAGCCAGTCCCGGGTAGCGGCCAAGGCCGCCGGACGGGCGGTGGACGTGTCCGCCGACGATTTTGACGACGAAGACTGATGCGGATCGAGCGCATTGAAAAATCAAAGCACAAGCAGGAGCGCGTGCTGGTGTTTCTGGAGGGGGGCGACCTCCTTCGGATCACCGGCGCGGAGCTTCTGCGCTTTGGTTTATACAAAGGTATGGACTTGTCGCCGGCGCTTGTGGTAGAATTACAGGCGGCGGCGCAGCAGTCTCAGCTGAAGCAGACCGCGGCGCGGATGGCGTCGGGACGGATGTTGTCCAAAAAAGAGGTGCAGCGCCGTTTGACAAAAAAGGGCGCCACGGAGGAGCAGGCGGCGGACACCGCCGACTGGCTGGAGACGCTCGGCGCAGTGGATGACGAGGGCTATGCCGGCGTTATCGTGCGGCATTACGGGGCCATGGGTTATGGCCCAGGCCGGGTGAAACAGGAACTGCACCGCCGGGGCGTGCCCCGGGAGCTGTGGGACGAGGCGCTGGCACAGCTGCCCCCGGCGGCGGATGCCGTGCGGAAGGTGGTGGCTGCCAGACTGCGTGGGCGGCCCATGACACAGGAGGACAGCCGGAAGCTGGCCGCGGCATTGCAGCGGCGTGGGTTTTCCTGGAATGACATACGGCCCGTGCTCAATGAGTGGGGGCAGGAAATAGACGAGACGTGAGGTATACAACGTGAAGGTTGCATTTATTTCCCTTGGCTGTGCCAAGAATCTGGTGAACACAGAGCAGATGATGGCTCTGTGCCGCGATGCGGGGTATACGCTGCTGGAGGCACCCGCCGGTGCGGACGCGGTGGTCATCAACACCTGCGGGTTTATCGACAGCGCCAAGGAGGAGGCGATCGACACCATACTGTCCGTGGCGGCGTTGAAGGCCGAGGGACAGGTGGGCAAGATACTGGTGACGGGGTGCCTGACCCAGCGCTACCAGCAGGAGATACTGGACGAGCTGCCGGAGGTGGACGGCATCATGGGCACTGGCAGCTACGGTGAGATCGTCCCGGCGCTCTCGGAAATGATGGCCGGCGGTACGCCCCGGCGCTTTGCCGATATCCACGGGATGATCGACGAATTCGACCGGGTGCTGACTACGCCGGGGCACTATGCCTACCTGCGCATCGCCGAGGGCTGCGACAACCGCTGCGCCTACTGCGTGATCCCCTCCCTGCGGGGCCGATACCGCAGCCGCCGCATGGAGGACGTGCTGGCGGAGGCGAAGCATCTGGCTGACGCCGGGGTGAAGGAGTGCATCGTCATCGCCCAGGATATCACCCGCTACGGCATCGACCTGTACGGCGAAAAGAAGCTGGCGGCGCTGCTGCGGGAGCTGTGTAAGCTGGACTTCCGCTGGATTCGGCTGCACTATCTCTATCCCGACGAGTTCACCGACGAGCTGATCGACACCATTGCCGCGGAGGAGAAGGTGCTGCCCTATCTGGATATCCCCATCCAGCACTGCAATGACAGGGTGCTGAAGGCCATGAACCGCCGGGGCGACAAGGCGGAGCTGCTGGCGCTGTTCCGTAAGCTACGGGAGCGTATCCCCGACCTGGTGCTGCGGACCAGCCTTATCACCGGTCTGCCCTTTGAGGACGAGGCGGCGTTTGAGGAGCTGTGCGAATTTTTACAGGAGGTCCGCATCGAACGGGCGGGCGTGTTCCCTTATTCTCCGGAGGAGGGGACGCCGGCGGCGCGTATGCTGAACCGTGTGGACACCGCCGAGGCCGAGCGCCGGGCGGAGCTGGTGGTGGACGTACAGTCCCGGATCATGGACGACTTCAACGACAGCCGTATGGGCACTGTGGCAGAGGTGCTGTGTGATGGCTTCGACCAGGAGGCCATGCAGTTCGTGGGGCGTAGCTACGCCGAGAGCCCCGATATTGACGGGCGCATCTATTTCACCGCCGACCACGAGGTAGAGGCGGGTGAGTTCGTGCCGGTGCGTATCACCGGCACCATGGACGGCGAGTTGACCGGCGAGTTGGCGGAGTAAAAGGGGGCTTTCCCTTTGCGCGGCACTGTGCTATAATGCTGCGAGAGATAAAAGCGAAAGGTGGATACATATATGACTACGGCGAACAAACTGACGATCCTGCGGGTGCTGATGATTCCCGCGTTCTTGGTGGTGTTGTACTGGGGTTTTCCCGGCAGCCGCTATGTGGCGCTGGGCATCTACATCGTGGCGTGCCTGACCGACCTGCTGGACGGCTACATTGCCCGGCACTATAATCAGGTCTCCGATTTTGGGAAGTTCATGGACCCGCTGGCGGACAAGTGTCTGGTGATGGCGGCGCTGTGCTGGTTCGTGGAGGAGGGCACCTTCTTCGCGTGGGTGCTGGCCATCGTGCTGCTGCGGGAGTTTGCTGTGTCCGGTATGCGTTTGGTGGCCGTGGAGAAGGGCCGCGTCATCGCCGCCGGCTGGTCCGGTAAGGTCAAGACAGCCAGTACTATGGTGTGTATCTGCCTGATCCTGCTGGGTATTCCTCAGGTGTTGAACTATGTATGCCAGGGTATCATTTTGGTAACGACGGTGTACTCCGGAGTTGAGTATTTTGCCAAGAACGCTGATGTGTTCAAAGAGGTCAAATGACTTGACACGGTGGGAAATTCCTGTTACTATTAACTGAACCGAATAGCGCGTTGATCGGAAAGAGTATGCATCAGGGCTTTGCCAAGAGAGGGACGGCCACCGGCTGAAAGCCGTCCTGCCGAGCGGTGCGGAAAGTGCGTCCGGGAGCGCGAGGGATGTGGATGCCCTCCGCATGGCCTGCGTTATGGCCGGACTTGAGTGATAAACGAGAGTGGAACCGCGAAGTCTTTTTCGCCTCTCATGCCCTACGGCATGGGAGGCGTTTTTGTTCGGCATAATAATATAATGTAGATAGAAGGAGAACCGTTATGTATTTGTATAATTCCGCCACCCACAAGAAAGAGGAGTTCAAGACCCACACCCCCGGCCATGTGGAGATGTACACCTGCGGCCCCACCGTGTACCACTTTGCCCACATCGGCAACCTGCGCTCCTACATCATGGAGGACGTGCTGGAGAAATACCTGCGCTACGCGGGCTACGACGTGAACCGCGTCATGAATATTACCGACGTGGGGCACCTGACCTCCGATGCCGACGAGGGCGAGGATAAGATGCTCAAGGGCGCCAAGCGTGAGCACAAGACCGTCATGGAGATCGCCAAGTATTACACCGACGCGTTTTTCGAGGACTGCCGGAAGCTGAACATCAAGCGTCCGGATGTGGTGCAGCCCGCTACCGGCCTTATTGACGACTATATCAAGATCATCACCAAACTCATCGACACTGGGTACGCGTATCTGGCCGGCGGCAACGTGTATTTCGACACCAGTAAGCTGAAGCGGTACTACATCTTCAACGATCACAACGAGGAGGATCTGGCCGTGGGCGTCCGCGAGGGCGTGGAGGAGGACACCAACAAGCGCAACAAGAACGACTTTGTGCTGTGGTTCACCAAGTCCAAGTTCGAGGATCAGGCGCTGAAATGGGACTCTCCCTGGGGCGTGGGCTATCCCGGCTGGCACATTGAGTGCTCCGGTATTTCCATGAAGTACAACGGCGAGTATCTGGACCTGCACTGCGGCGGCGTGGACAACGCCTTCCCCCACCATACCAATGAGATCGCCCAGAGCGAGAGCTATCTGGGCCATCCCTGGTGCCCTCACTGGTGCCATGTGGCACACCTGAACACCGACCACGGCAAGATGTCCAAATCCAAGGGTGAGTTCCTGACGGTATCGCTGCTGGAGGAGAAGGGCTATGACCCGCTGGCCTACCGGTTCTTCTGCCTGCAGAGCCACTACCGCAAGAGTCTGGTGTTCACCTGGGAGAACCTGGACAACGCCACCGTGGCCTACAACAAGCTGCTGAGCAAGATCGCGGCGCTGAAGGATGAGGGCGAGGTGGACCGGGCTGCCTTTGACGAGTACAAGGCCAAGTTCATGGCTGCCATGGACAACGACTTGAACACCTCTATGGCTGTGACGGTGCTGTATGACGTGCTGAAGGCCAAGACCAACGACAAGACCAAGCTGGCCCTGCTGGACAGCTTCGACACCGTGCTGGGCCTGAAGCTGCTGGAGAAGGCCGCCGCCCTCCGCGCCAAGCAGGCCGCCGCCCCCGCCGCCGGCGAGTTCGCCGTCATCAGCGAGAACGGTGAGGGCAACGCAGAGGTGGAGGCGCTGATCCGCGCCCGCGCCGATGCCAAGAAGGCCAAGAACTTTGCCGAGGCCGACCGCATCCGCGACGAGCTGAAGGCCCAGGGGATCGAGATCACCGACGTGCCCGGCGGTGCAAAGTGGAAACGTATCTGAATATAAAAAAGACCGCCTGCGGGCGGTCTTTTTTCAGCTGGGAACAAAGGGGCGGCGGCGTGCGTCCAAAGGAATAGAAGGAAGAAAAGGAGGTATTTCCCATGAAGCGAGTAAGAGCGATATGCAGTGCGGTGCTGGCGGGGCTGATGCTGGCGGGCTGCGCCGTGCAGCCTCAGACGGACAACAAACGGGGAGGGGGAGCTGCCGTGGATCTGACGAAATACGTCGTTAAGGAGGCGGCGTACCCGGCCTATCCCAAAGAGCCGCGGTTTGAAGACTACTTCGATGAAAACGGTGAGGGCGACTGGGACGCCTACGACGCGGCGTACACCGAGTACCGGGAGGCGCTGCAAAAGCTGGGCAAGTTCGACGCGGAGCCGGACAGCGGTGCGGTGTTGGCCTTTGCTAACAGGACGCTGGGCAGGATCTTCGCCGACAGCGAGAACCGGATATACTCGCCCATCAGCCTGTATGCGGCGCTCAGTATGCTGACGGAGATGACGGCAGGGGAGACGAAGCAGCAGGTGATGGAGCTGCTGGGCGCGGCTGACAGCGAGACCCTGCGGCAGACGGTGCGCGACCTGTGGATGAGCGTGTATCTGGATGACGGGCAGTCGGTGTGTCGTCTGGCCAACGGGGCGTTCCTGCGGGAGAACGCCGACGTGAAGCAGGAGGCCGTGGACGCGCTGGTGGACTGGTACTATGCGTCCACCTACCGCGTGCCCATGGGCACGGAGGAGGCGGACAAGGCCATCGCCGGCTGGCTGAACCAAAACACCGGCGGATTGCTGTCCGAGGAGACGGGGAACATCCGCACCGATGGGAACGACCTGCTGCGGCTGTATAACACCATCTACTACAAGTCCGGCTGGCAGGACGCCTTTAAGAGCAGTCAGACGAAGCAGGATACGTTCACCGCCGCCAACGGCGCGAAGCAGAAAACGGAGTTCATGCACCGGACGGAGAGCGGCAGCTATCGGAAGGGTGACGGTTACACCGCCGCGCCCCGGTCGCTGAACTATGGCCGCATGGTGTTCGTGCTGCCGGACGAGGGTGTGACGCCGGAGAGCCTGCTGCAGCGGCAGGGCTTCCTGGCGGGGCTGACCGGCGACTATAACGCCGCGGAACTGGTGTGGTCCGTGCCCAAGTTCGACGTGAAGTCCTCCACCGAGCTGAACGGGGTGCTGCAGGCACTGGGCGTGACGGACGCTTTTGACATGGCGGAGGCGGATTTTACCCCGCTGACGGACAGCGGCGCGTTCCTCAGCAGCGCCATGCAGGCCGCCCGGGTGAAGATCGACGAGGAGGGCGTGGAGGCCGCGGCCTACACGGAAATCGTCTGCGCGGACTCGGCCATGATGGAAGTGCCGCCCACTGTGGAGATGGACCTGGACAGACCATTCCTGTTCGTGATCTTCGACAACAACAATGTGCCGCTGTTTGTGGGCACGGTGAACACGATGGCGTGATGGGCGAAAGCCACAAAAAACAAGCGAAAATTTTGTAGACAAAATAGAAAAATCCCCTTGACACAAGGGGATTTTTCCTTTATTATATGTGGGTACGCGCGTGAAGGGTACTACACACCCGGAGGCGTTTGCAACTGCGATGAACCGGGAGATTGCTCCGCAAGGAGGTAACTTCCGGGGAGTATGTCCGATAATCGGGCGGCTGAGAGATCTCTGTACGTCGGCGTAGATCGCCGCGCCAGAAGGACACCGGCCTGGTCGCCGGTGTTTCTTATGAGCCGGAATGATACGCACGGAACGGCGTATAAGAAATTTCCCGCCGTACGGCATTGGTCAAAGCAACAAAAACCGTACGAATTTTATGGAGGAACAAACCAAATGGCAAAAGAAATGATCCGCATTCGTCTGAAGGCCTATGACCATCAGGTCATCGACCAGTCCGCAGAGAAGATCGTCGAGACCGCCAAGCGCACCGGCG
>ERZ1106976.179-NODE-179-length-71864-cov-9.228969_pt1 | contig 71864 bp, 73 predicted proteins | sample MGYA00403687_ERZ1106976 | MGnify/ENA primary metagenome ERZ1106976 (study PRJEB35170, sample SAMEA104062446) | human gut metagenome | biome: human gut; feature: human-associated habitat; material: faeces | place: Denmark | collected 2013-02-22 ... | reverse complement strand
GGCGGATTTGCCACCCATTGACCAACCTATGTATCCGTTGGGAGAGGATAGCGAACGAAATACTTATGTCGCTCCGCTCGGAAAAGAAACAGGCAGGGGAGGTGTCATTATCCGAGCCTATAGGCATGGATAAAGACGGAAACGAAATATCCCTTTCCGAGGTGCTGGGCTCTGACGAGGACGAGATACACAACGCCGTGGAGCTTACCGTGGCGGGAGAGTATCTCAGAAGGGCAATGGATACGGTGCTGACGCCACGGGAGCGCAAGGTGATAGAGCTGCGCTACGGCCTGACGGGCGGCAGGATAGTGACACAGAGGGAGATAGCCAAGCTACTCGGAATATCGCGCAGCTATATTTCAAGAATAGAGAAAAAAGCGCTGCACAAGCTGAATAAAGAGCTGGGCGGCGATAAAGCTTAGGAGAGATAAAAATGTCAGATATACAGAAGTCAAACGCAAAGTTCGGTCCCGCGGGGAACAGCGACAGCTTTTATCAGGAGGGGCATTCCGCTACGGTGGAGATGCCAAAGTGGATTTCAGAGAGGGGGCTCGATTGCTTTGAGTATTCCTTCGGGCGAGGGGTCCGCATGGGAGCTGAGGGCGCCAAGGCTATACGGGCCGAGGCGGAAAGGTACGGCATACAGCTCAGCGTACACATGCCGTACTTCATAAACCTGGCTGCGGAGGACGAGGAAAAAAAGAAAAAGAACCTTGGTTATTTTGTCGATTCCCTTAAAGCGGCAGAAGCTCTCGGCGCAAAGCGGGCTGTGTTTCACCCCGGCTCCGCGTCAGGCGGCAACAGGGGGGAGATACTGGAGAGGGCCTGCGGCTTCTTTAAGGAGATAATAGCCGCGCTGGACGAGATGGAGCTCATGAATGTCACCCTCTGCCCCGAGACTATGGGGAAGATAAACCAGCTGGGCGACCTCGATGAGGTAATAGCCCTCTGCAACGTGGATGAGCGCATCTGGCCCACCATAGATTTCGGACATCTCCACTGCCGCGGCCTTGGGGCGATAAAATCCAAGCAGGACTATGCCGATATACTGGACAGGCTGGAAAACGGCATAGGCACGGAACGGGCGAAGACCATGCATGTGCACTTTTCACGGATAGAGTACACAAAAGGCGGGGAAAAGATGCACCATACCTTCGCGGATACACAGTACGGCCCTGAGTTCATGCCGCTGGCGGAGCTGGTGGCCGAGCGGGATTACAGCCCGGTTTTCATTTGCGAGAGCAAGGGAACCATGGCGGAGGACGCAAAAGCCATGAAAGATATGTATTTTTCCGCTGCAAAAGCCTTGTTGAAGTAGTATAACCTGTGATATAATGCAAGATAGTTATACATAATGCAGTGTAGGTAATATACACGATACTTTTTACTTTGGAGGTAATTCCTTATGATCATGGCTGGCGATTTCAGGAAGGGCGTAACCGTAGAAATAGACGGACAGGTCTGGTCCGTCGTCGATTTTCAGCACGTTAAGCCCGGTAAGGGCGCCGCGTTCGTACGTACCCGCCTTAAGAACGTTATGACCGGCGCGGTGCTCGAGCGCACCTTCAGCCCCACCGACAAGTATCCCACCGCTCACATTGAAACAAAGGAGATGCAGTATCTCTACAACGATGGTGACCTGTATTACTTTATGGACACAGAGACTTACGAGCAGCTGCCCCTGAATCACGAGCAGGTAGAGGATGCTATCAACTACATCATCGAAAACGATACCGTTACAGTTCGCTTTTTCAAGGGTAATCCCTTCTCCGTACAGCCTGCCAACTTCGTAACTCTTACCGTTACCGAGTGTGAACCCGGTGTCCGCGGCGATACCGCCACTGGCGCAAACAAGCCTGCCACCGTTGAGACTGGCCTGAAGATAGTCGTTCCTCTCTTCGTAAACGAGGGCGACAAGGTGCGTATCGATACCCGTACCGGCGAATATATGGAGCGCGTATAACGCATTCTAACAGAAAAACAAGGAGGTCAACTATGGGTTATATGAAAGAAAAGGTCGCATATCTCAAAGGTCTTGCCGAGGGTATGAATATCGGCGGGGAAGGCCAGGGCAAGCTCCTGAACGCCATGATATCTACCATGGACGAAATGGCCGACGCTATCGACGAGAACGAAGCTGCCATGGCCGAGATAGACGAATGCCTGGACGACATCTATGACGAGCTGGATAATATCGATGATTATCTTTCCGACGATGAAGATGAAGACGAGGATGAAGAGGACGACGATTTTGTAGAGCTTCAGTGCCCCGAGTGCGGCGAAACCATCTATTTTGACGAGGACATGCTGGAGAGCGGCGAGGAGCTCCTCTGCCCCAACTGCAACGCCTTGCTGGTACCCACCCTTGAAGAGGACGATGACGGGGAAGAATAAGCACCTTCAATCCCAATAGTACACTGTACAAAGCTGAGGCCCGCGCTTTGCGCGGGCCTTTTGTGAAGGCCAACGGCAACCGTTATTTCCAAGAATATAAAAACAAAGGAAAAGTGTCATGCTTGCATATATAGAGTCTGCAGCCTTAGGGTATATAATAGGCAACATCCAGTTTGCAGTAATATTCAGCTATCTGCTGCATCGTGATGACGTGCGCCATCATGGCAGCGGCAATGCCGGCAGCACAAATATGCTGCGGGTATACGGCAAAAAAGACGGTATAATCACCTTCGCGGGAGATCTTTTGAAGGGTGTCGCGGGAGTGCTGATAGGCAGGCTGCTTGGCGGCGAGAACTGCGCCTATATGGGCGCTGTGGGCGTTATACTGGGCCACTGTTACCCGGTGTTCTTCGGATTTCACGGCGGGAAGGGCGTGGCTTCGTCCTTGGGCGCGGTGTTCGCCCTCAACCCGCTTTATGGAGGTATAGTCTCGATAGTAGCCGCCATAGTAGCGATAGCCACAAAAACCATATCCGCAGCTTCCCTTTCAGGCACCGCGGCATACCTGATCATAGCGCTTATATGGGGTACTAAGGGAAATAAACTCTTTGCGGCAGTCCTGTTTATCCTGATATGTATACGCCACAGGGAAAACATAGCCCGTATGATCGCGGGCAGCGAGGGGCGTGTGCTGGAAAAATTTAAAAAGGAAAAATAGCCTGAGGGCTTTGGCTTTACGGAAAAATGAAATACGGATACGTTGTATTTGACATGGACGGTACCCTCATAGATACCTGCGAGGCGATACAGCAGTCGCTTAGGGATACCATTGTAATGCTTACCGGCAAAACGCCTGCAAAGGCCGAGATGCGCGCCACCTTCGGCACGCCGAGCGATGTAGGGCTAAAAATGCTGGGAGTGAGGGACGAGGACATCCAGCGGGGCATATTGCTCTGGAGCGAAAATATCAAAAAGTACGAGGATACGCCGAGGGCGTTTCCCGGCGTGCGGGAGCTTATGGACGGGCTTAAGGCGGGAGGCTGTCGGATAGGCATAGCCACCTCCAAGAACGCGGCGGAGCTTGAGCACAGCCGCGAACAGTTCGGGGATATTGTATCCCGTGCGGACTGCGTAATATGCGCGGACGATACGGCAGAGCACAAGCCTGAACCGGGGCCGCTGCTCAAGTATATGGAGCGTACCGGCGCGAAACCGTCAGAGGTGCTTTATGTGGGCGATACGGTGTACGACATGCAGTGCGCCCGGGGAGCGGGCGTAGATTTCGCCCTTGCGCGCTGGGGCAATCCGGATGGCAGGGTGGATGCGGATTACGACGAGCCGACGCCTATGGCACTGCTGGAAAAAATCAGATAAAAAGCAAAGGCAGGAATGGGGAAAAGCCCGCATCCCTGCTTTTTTGTTTTAGCCTATCTCGGATATTGCGGCCTCGCCAAAGCTGTTATCGACAAGCTCGGAAAGCTCTATCCTCGCGGCAAGCTCTCCGGCGCCATCGAGTATATCCTGAAGCCGGGTGAAGGCGTCCTCGGTCATTGTGGGAACCTTGGTCCAGGAGTCGGTAGCCCGGTAGCTCTTTGCCACGGCAGACAGCGTGGCGATATCGGTATCCGGGAAGTAAGACTGCATTGCGTAGGCGACCTCCTCGTCGCCTGCCGCCCATACCCACTTCTGCGCCCTGTATATGGCTCTGACGAAAGCCGCCGCGAAGCCGGGCTCATTCTCTATGGTATCCTTGCGCATCATGAATGTGGTATAAGGTACTTCGCCGCTTTCAAGGCCCATATTGGTGACAATGTGGCCCTTGCCCTGTGCTGCGAAGGCAGAAGCGGTGGGCTCGAACAGCGTCACGTAGTCGCCTGTGCCGCTTTCAAATGCGCCGCCCATAAGGTTGAACTGTATGTTGCTTATTACCTCAACGTCACTGCCCGGTTCAAGGCCATGCTGCCTTAAGACATAGAGCAGGGTCATATACGGCATCCCGCCTGGGCGCCCTGCGATAATGGATTTGCCCTTCAGCTTGGAAAAATCAAAGCTGCCGTCCGCTTCTCTGCCAAGCAGGAAGGAACCGTCCCGCTTGGTGAGCTGGGCGATTATCATAGGGTGATCCGCCTTGCCCTGATTGGTCACGTATATGCCTGTTTCAGGGCCCATGAGAGCTGCATCCGCCTCGCCCGAAAGCAGTGCCGTCATGCTGGCGTCACTGCCGCCGCCTGTGACGATGTCAACCTCAAGGCCTTCCTCCGCAAAGAATCCCTTTGAGCAGGCCACATAAAGGGGAGCGTAGAATACGGAACGGGTGACTTCGTTGAGCGTTACTTTGCGCAGGCCGCTTTCGTCTTTGCTGCAGGCGGTAAGTGCAAACAGCATAATAAGGCACAGCAGCAAAGCTGTCAGTCTTTTCATGATAAGCATATTCCTCCATATCAGTTTACTGCTATACTATGCCGGAAGTGCAGATTTAGTGCACGGAAAAGGCCGCCCTTATGAGGCGGCCGGCGTCTTTACGGCAGGAGGCTATGCCTTGCGGCGCATGAACTGAGTGCGCGCATAGTGGCCGAGGGCTATGAAGGAGCATACTATGGACATGCAGAACAGCACGGTGCTGAGGCCGCATATACGGCGAAGCAGCAGCGGAAGCGGAGATTTTTCCAGAAGCGCCATGGTTATGCTGGCGCAGAAAAGCACGGTGGAGGCCTTGCCGAAGCGGTCGGAATAAGCCACCACATTGGAGCGGAGCATTATCAGCCCGCCGATTATCATAAGGCTTTCTTTTATTATCACGGCGGCCAGCATGGGCCAGATTATCCAGCCCTCGGTATAGAAGCAGACTGATACCACGAGAAGCGTTACCTTGTCTGCAAATGGATCCAGTACCTTGCCGAGATCTGATACGCAGCCGTATTTTCTGGCGATAGCTCCGTCCAGCACATCGCTGACCATAGATATGATAAAAGTTATCACACAGGCGTTGTACTGATGGCAGACGAAGAAATAGGCAAATACCCCGGCGCAGGCTATGCGCACAAGCGTGAGTATGTTTGGCAGATTTTTCATTGGCGGTATCACCCCCCGAATAAAACGCTTTTCACTATAAGGATAACCCATATGGCGGCTAAAAATAAAGCCTTTATAATAATTTTATATAAAACAGCCGGTTTTGACCATTGGAATTTTTAATGGGTGACAATCCGCAGCCGCATGAACGGAAAAATTGCGGCATTTTTTAAAACAGACCGTTATTCCGTTGACATGGCAGGTGCTAAAGTATAAAATAAATAAGGTTTGTATACTGCCTGTTTATCGGGCTATCAACAAGAGATAAGGAGATTTTCAATGCTTAAGAACAACCGTATCCTCCGAGTGCTTGCGGCGGTGATGACCGTTATAATGGTTGCCTGTGCCTTTGCAGGCTGCAGCGCAGTTGTGCAGGATCCCGTAGTTGCAAAGGTAGGCGACGTTGAGATACTGTATTCCACATTTTATAATGCATTCAGCACCTATGCACAGTATGGCATCATAGATACCAGCAACTCCGAGACCGCGAAGGACGGCCGCCAGATGATAATGGATATGCTGGTGAATTCCGTAGTACCTGTGGCGGAGGCGCATAAGCTGGGCATGGAGCTCACCGAGGAAGAGATGAACGAGGCCAAGGAGAACGCCCTTACAGCCGCCAACAGCTATCTCAGCCAGTATGAGGACAGCGAAATAGAGGATGAGACGGAGCGCCGCGAGAACGCCATAAAGGCCTTTGACGCGGCGTACAAGGCCAACGGCTACTCCTTTGCGGCAATACTCGCCGATATGGAGCAGCAGTATGTTGACGAAGCCCTGGGCCAGAAAATATTGAACGAACATTATTCTACCATAGCAGAGCCTACCGACGAGGAAATACAGGCCCGCTACGACAAGGAGCTCGCAGCCGATAAGGAGGCTTACGAAAAGGATCCCGCCCAGTACAATACCGATGAGAGCTACTATTCCTACTACGGCAATCTCAAGCCGCTGGTAGCCCCCGCGGGACTGTACTATGTAAAGCATATACTCATCAAGAACGCCGATAACGCCGATGAGGACAAGAAGGACAGGGACTACAAGGCCCTTGCGCAGGAAGTGCTGGACAAGGTAAACGCCGGCGAGGACTTTGAAGCCCTTATGAAGGAATACAATGAAGATCCCGGCATGGACAGCAAGCCCGATGGTTATATCGTAGGCGAAACCTTTGAAAACGTATATGACGAGGCTTTCCAGAAGGCGGCAGCTGCCCTGAAGAAAGAAGGGGACGTTTCCGGCTTGGTAGAGGGTACCTACGGCATACATATAATCAAGCGCTATAAAGATGTAAGCACCGACGTAGTTCCCCTTGAGGACGTAAAGGACGATATAAAGAATCTTATCATGAGCGAAAAGAAGGACGAGATGTACGATCAGCTCATGGAGCAGTGGAAGTCCGAGCTGGATGTAGTTACCTACGACAAGAGAGTGCAGTATGTGGGCGTGAACCAGTAATAAAAAGCAGCATAAAAGGTAAAGCAAAAGAGCGGCGGAATGCCGCTCTTTTGACGTTTTTATCTTACCTTGAAGCCGAAGTCGGCGCCGTAGCCCGTGCCGTTGAAGTCCGGGCAGTAATAGAAGATGTAATACTCTCCAGGCCCGTCTACCGTTATCTTGTCTCCCGTTATGGTCTCGCCCTCCTGCCCCTTGGGAACGGAGTATTCCCAATGCTGGGCGGTGTGAACCTTTGCCTTGCATTCCTTTGAGTATACCGGCGCCAAGACCTTTATATCCAGCGTGAGCGGGAATTCCGTAACGCCGCTTACGCTCTTGGGCAAAAACTCCGCGCCGGGATAGTCGAACATCGAATGTCCGTCCAGCCTTGCGTCGTTCGGGCGGGTGATGAGCTCGCAGGTGCAGGGTATCGCCGCGTCAGAAGACGCAGTCTCCACCGCAGGCGGCGCTTCGCTGCGCGTCTGCGCTTCCTCCTCCGGGCGCACCCCCCTGCCAGCGGCAAGGCCAGAGCAAAAGCCGAGCAGCAGCGCAAGAATGACGGGCACGGCACGCATAGCGGCGGGATTTTTCTTTTTAACGCCCAGCTCCTCAAGCAGCTCATCCGCAGAGGAATATCTGTCCCTTGCGCTGAATTCGAGGCATTTTTTTATTATCCGCCCCATTGGGCAGCTTATCTCGGCCCCCGCGGCGTATGGCTTTCCCTCCGCCGCCTCGTATAGCGTTGCGCCCAGGGAGTATATGTCGCTCTCCGGCCCGGTCTGACCGAAGCCGTACTGCTCCGGCGCGGCGTAGCCGTTGGTGCCGAGGGTAACGGTATCCGAGGTAGCCTCCGGCTTAAAGAGACGGGAAGCGTCGAAATCTATCAGCACATACCCGCCGCCATCGGCGCATATTATGTTTTCAGGCTTTATGTCCCTGTGTATTATGGGCGGGCGGCTGCTGTGTAGCAGAGAAAGGGCGGAGCATATATCTATGGCGAGCCGCCTGAGCTCATCCTCGCCAAGCCTTCCGTTATCCAGCGCCCTTCGCAGCGTAACGCCGTCGATATACCCCTCGGTCACCACCGCCCCCTCATCGTCCTCCCTTACGGATATCACCTTGGGCAGCCTCGGGCTGTTCAGACCCATGAGGGCAGAGTACAGCGGCACGGCGGAGCTGCTTATCCTGCGCTGGGTAGCGCATACCCTTCCGTCGGCTCCGTATACGAACGTGATCGGGCTTTTTGCGGCAAAATCGTCTTTAAGCGTCACAGAGTATCCTCCTTTATATCGAAAAGCAGATCATTGCACCGGCTCAGCCCTATGCCTCTTTCGAGGGCGAAGATAAGCGCGCCATCGCGGTGAAAGCGGGGATCGAGCAGGGCGTGGCGGCTGATGCGCAGCAGCGTCTGGCATTCCGATAACGTAGAGCCAATGGCGAGGCAGAAGGCCACCACGGTATCCCGCCCCGGAGTGCGTTCATCGTTGAGTATACGGTAAACGTAGTTGCCGGTGCCGGTGCGCGCAGATATATCTCCCGGACGCAGCCCGTACTTATCCAGCAGGGCGTAAAGGCAGCCGCCCGGCGTTTCTTTTATGAGCTCGTCTTCGTATTTTTGAAAAAAAGATAATAAATCTGAAGTCTGGCTGAGAAAGAAAAGCAAATTGGAAGTACTTATGCTCAAGGGCTGTCCCTCCCTTCTTGTATCAGAATAAACCAGATGTGCGCCCCCTGTCAACACAAAAGGCAGCGGGCGGTTTTTTCGCCTCCGTGTCGAAGAAAAGCGCTGTTCTCCGATGGTATGATTTTACAAAACGTATCCATACTATAACCACACACCGTGTCCTATAAGGAGAAATGCAAAAAAATGAAAAGAACAGCCGCCGTGATGCTTCTCATAATATTGTTGGCTGCGGGCTGCGCCGATGCGGAGGCAGGGAAGCCCATATTTGAAATGACCCCGGCCGCCGTGACCGCTGCGCCCACGCCGGAGCCTACTCCCGCGCCAACACCGGAACCTACGCCGGAACCGACGCCGGAGCCCATACCATTTTCGAAATACGCGCCTACCGTAAATATGTCCTTTGAGGAGCTGATAGGGGACGATGGGGACAGGAGCCTGCCCAAGGGATACCCCAAGGCGGGGACGTATAAGATAATAGTCGATATAGCGCATCAGGTGACGATGGTATACAAGGCGGACGAGGGCGGCGAATACCGGCCGGAGAGGTATATGCTCTGCTCGACCGGAATAAACGGACGCACGCCGAAGGGGACCTTCAAGATGGGGGCGTACAGGGTGCGCTTTTCGAAATTCGCCCGGGACGGAAGGTACGGGCAGTACTGGACGCAGATACGCAAGGCGATTTACTTTCACACCACGCTGTACACCGCAAAGGACGTGAACGCATACGAGGCGGCCTCCTTCAATAAGCTGGGCGTGGCGGATTCCCACGGCTGCGTGCGGCTTACGGTGCCGGATGCAAGGTGGATGTGGTATCATATCGCCCCCGGCACGGAGTGCGTGATACGGGAGGGGGACCCCGATGACGCAGAGACCGCCGCGATAAGGGCGGGGCTTACGATAGCCAAGGCGCCGGAGGAGCGCGTAGAGCTTTCGGCGGGGACTGCGCCGTATACCGACGACTGGCGGGTGGGGGATATACCCATAGAGGAAAAATTCCGCCAGGGCAGCCAAAACTGAAATACCGCATATTGAGACACTCCGAGGCTGCCCGATAATATTAGGGCAGCCTTTTGAACTGTTGCAATTTCAGGCCGGTTTTTGTATGCTATAAGCATATCTGAAAGGACATTGGTGCTTTATGACTAAAAGGGCTTATTACGAAAACGGCGCGCTGGAATGCGAGGCTACAGTGCTTAGGTGCAGAGCCGTGGAGAACGGCTTTGAGATACTTACCGATGTTACCTCTATTTTTCCGGAAAGCGGAGGACAGCTGTCAGATACGGGCTTTATTGGGAATTCCCGCGTGACCCACGCCCGCGAGGAGGGCAGCGAGGTATGGCATCTCTGCGATAAGGCCGTAGAAGCGGGTGCAAAGGTAAAGATAGCCGCCGATGCCGGGCCCCGCCTGGACCACACACAGCAGCACAGCGGAGAACATATAATTTCCGGCATGGCAAGTAAGCTGTTCGGAGCCAAGAACGTAGGCTTCCACATGGCGGAGGACTATGCTACCATAGACCTCGACACACAGCTCACCCATGAGCAGATAAAGGAACTTCAGCGAGAGGCTAACCGCGCGGTGCAGCGCAATGTTCCCGTTACATACGAGACGGTTCAGGGCGAGGAGCTTGAGAATATCACGCTACGCAAGCAGGCCAAGGGCCTCAAGGGAGATATCCGCATAGTATATTTTGACGGGGGCGAGGTAGATTCCTGCACCTGCTGCGGCACACATGTAGCTTTTTCCGGCGAGGTAGGATACATAAAGATAACCGCCCATATAAAATACAAGGGAGGCACCCGCATATGGTTCGCCTGCGGCATGCGCGCCGTCGAGGATTCGCTGAATAATCAGGATATCGTGGATTCTCTTGCAGTTCGCTTCAGTGCAAAGCAGGAGGACGTGCTCAATGCAGTTCTGCGTCAGGGGGACGAGCTCACCGCCGCAAGACATCAGCTCAAGGAGCGCACCGAGAAGCTAAACGAATTCATCGCGGCGGAATTGCTCGGCAAGGCGGAGGTGATAGGTGCCACAAAACTTATAATAGATATGCAGAAGGGCAGCTCCATGAACGAGCTGAAGAACCTTGGCGATATGCTCATAAGGGACGAAAACGTCCTCGCGATGCTCTTTGGCGAGAACGGGGACAGCCTCGTATATCAGCTGGCACGCGGCAGGAACGTCAAGACCAGCATGAGGGAGCTTATAAAGGCGGTGAACGCAGCGGCAGGCGGCAAGGGCGGTGGCAGAGACGAGTACGCTCAGGGCAGCGCTAAGATAACCAGCGCAACGGATGCCGAGGGCAGCATAGAAAGCCTCAGAGGTTATTGCAGGAGCATGCTGAAGGCATAAAAGCACAGAAAAACAGGGCGTTTGTCAATAGTTAAGTGCAAAAAAACGAGAAAATAATAATTTATAATAATGCAAGCTGCTCCTGGAATATGTCCTCGGCGCAGCGATAACCGAACATTGCGCGAGGATAACCATTGAGCCATGCTTCCGCCGCTGCCACTGCCTTATTTGTGACGCGGGTGAAGTCGGTTCCCTTGGGGAACGGGCGGCGCAGGAGACCGTTCTGGTTCTCATTGCTGCCGCGTTCCCACGATGAGTACGGATGGCAGTAGTAGATGTTGGTGCGCTGCCCGCCGTGTATGGAGCTTTCCAATCCGGCGCAGTCTGCAAATTCAACGCCGTTGTCTACCGTTATGGTTTTGAACAGAGCTTTGAAGAAGGATTTTCCGTATCGCCTTTCCAGCCGGTCTATGGCCTTGACTGTGCTGGAGGCGGTGCGGTCTTTCATTTTAAGGATTATTTCCTTGCGGGTAAGCCGTTCGGTGAGAACGAGCAGCACGGGCTTAGATTTTTTGCGGCCTACCACGGTATCCATTTCCCAATGCCCGAAGGTCTCACGCCGCTTTATCTCTGCTGGCCGCTGCTCTATGCTTTCGCCGCGAGGAGGACGGGCGGCGCAAACGTTGCGATAATGCCGGCCTTCCTTCCGCTTGCCGCGATGCGGTAGATCCTTGTTCGTAACCCGCAAGAAAACGCCCTTGTCAATATAGCTATACAGGGTTCGCAGACAAATAGTGGTCTCGAAGGTTATGTTTTTTGCTTCTATCTCCCCCAGAACAGCAGCGGGCGAGTAATGTTCGTTCACTATTTTATCCTCAATGTAGGTGGCGAAATGTATATCGTGCCCGATTTTCAACTCCGGCCCCTTTGCGGTCAAATTGGCGTTGTAGGCCGCCTGCGCTATGTCCGGGCTATACCGTTCTTCCGTGGTAAGATCTGTGTTCATGTGAGTATAGGTGCCGCGCTTCAGCTCGCGGTATATGGTAGAATAATGGACGTGTAATGCGTCGGCTATTTCTGTTACCTTGATTCCGTCTTTGCGCATCTTTTCTATGCGCAGCCTGTCCGTCCAGGATAAGTGCGAATAATACTTTCTCATGCCGTTGCCCTCCTTTCTTTGTGATGGGGATATTATCAAAAATTCTCATTTTTAGCAATAGGGCAAAAATAAAAGCCCCCGGTCGGGGGCTCTGTACTAATCGGCTACTCGGCCTTGCCCTTGCTGTAAGATGCCGCAGCTATGCCGAGGACGGCGCCGAGGAAGGTATCCACGGCGGTAATGGTGCCCACCACCTGCTCAGGATAAGGCAGATCCCATATCCCGGCGAGCGAGAAATACAGCGTTCCCAGTGCGGGAAGCCATATAAGGGCGATGGTTTTTAGGACGTCGTAGGTTTTGTTTGTAAGTTCCAACTTCATTTTTCTCTCTCCTTTTCAATCTTTATTCTCAAGGCTATCGAGCCTTTTGTGAGCGCTTTTAGCACTTTCTTCGACCCTTGTAACGCGACGGTCTATGTCTTCGATTTTAGCCGCCTGCATTTTCATGTCGAATTTTATGTCGTCTACACCGCGCTTTATGTAGTCCACATCGCTTTTAAGTGCGGTATCAATGGCAGCATCATGAGCTGCCGCCTCCGCGCAGTCTTTTTTGTCGGCCTTTATACGCGCAGCCCACCCCAACACCATCCCACTCAGGCCGGTCACTATCGCCCACAACCACTCTTTATTCACTGGCTTTCCCTCCTATTACGCATTTTCGTAGAGGCAGCGGAGCCGCCCGAACTTGTTCCAGTAGCCGGTGCCGGACTTATATATGCCGCGAATAACCACTCCGTCGTCCCGCCCTTTTGCCTCGATGACCTTCCCGTCGCCGACATACACTCCGACATGATAATTGTCGCCGCCGGAACGCTGCCTGAACAACAGATCGCCGGGAATGAGGCGTTCGCGGGTAATCTCCTCGCACATATCCCACAGGTGATTGCAGTTGCGCTTTTTGTCCACCATGCCCATCTTGTACAGACCGCGAGAGATTGCGCCGGAGCAATCATAGCCGTGCATGTTGGTCAGTCCCCATTTGGCCTTTTTCTCGAAAAGGGCAACCGTGCGCTTGGCGTTGGCGGAAGAGGTATCCATCTTCAGAGCGACGGCACTCACGTTCTCGGCGTTAAGCTCCTGCCCGAAGCCGCCCCAAAGATAGATCTCTTCCAGCAGGGAATACATGAAGGTGACGAGATCCTTGGCGTGCTTTGACGGCTGCACTATGATCAGCGGAGGAGCGTCCAAAACGGCGAGAGTTTTATCGCCTACTATACCGTCTACTGTGAGGCCATATAGGGCTTGCACAGCTTTGACGGCATTGCAGCTCGCCGGTCCGTATATACCGTCAGTTGCAACCCTGTACCCGTGTGCCACAAGCCGCTCCTGGACGTGTCGCACATCAGCGCCTCTGGTATAAGGCTTAGTCAATTCAATCCGCATTGTCAATTACCTCCCATGTCTTGGGGCCTACTATACCGTCAGCGGTCAGGCCGTTTGCCTTCTGCATGGCTTTTACCGCCCGTTTGGTTCGGCTGCCGAAAACGCCGTCGGCGGTTCCGCAGTTATACCCTTTGCTATTCAGCCATGACTGAAGCTCTGATACGTCGGCGTAATTGCCGTCGTCCCTCATTCCCTTTCGCAGAGTGCGACGAATCTCCGCATCGTGGGTCTGTTGCTCTATGGGCTTGATGATAAGCACGTCATTGCAGCGGAGTACGTCCGCCCACGATATATAGCATTCGCCGCGTTTGCCCCATGAGCTGCCCCATGAGTTCTGCACACAGGCGTATTCCGTGCCGTTGACGAGCTCCCAGCCGAACACCCTCATTTCGTGGTATCCCATTACGGGCGAGATGCAAGGCCATACTCCGTGGCGGTCGGGTTTCCATTGGCTTATGGCAAAGCAGGCCGCGGCATACATTCCGCTGTGCAGCGCCGCTTTTATCTGTTCTGCGGTATACGCTCGCGCATAGGTAGCGCCCTTATAAGGAGCTGCCTTCTGTTCGAGGACAGTGCGGTTTGCCCGGTAGTAGTAAATGACGTCCATCACCTCTTTTTCGCCAGGGTCATACCGCGCTGGAGCCATACCGTAGGTATTCAGAAACTTCACCGCCTCCGCTGGTATCATGCCTTCGTAGGTATGGCTTCTCCCGCCGCCGTAAAGGAAATTGGTACCGAACTCTGTGCCGTATGCCTCGCGCATGATATTGCGTAAGGTCTGCGCGACGCAGGTGCTTTCCTGCTGGTGGTAGTTGCTGCCTATGTGCTGCTTGTACTCGCGGGGCAGCGCACAAGGCATCACCCTTACGGAAAAGTCTCTATTATCTGTTGGGGAAGGAGACGCGCCCAGCTTATACATCTTTTTTATTCCGTATGTCCAGTACAAGAACGTAAGCTCCACCTACCAAGGAGGCTAAAGCGACAGCGTATACTATATCGCTGCGGTCGCCTGTTTTTGGTAGCTGAAGGGTGCCATGCGCCTGCGGTACCACCTGCGGCGCCTGCACTCCGGCGGTGAAGCGAAACGTGGCGCATACGGTCTTATCCTGCTGCTGTGCTAAGTAAAGCTGTTCTGCCGTCTGAGCCTTATCGTAGGAATAATCCTTAAAGCATACCGTGACGGAAGCGGGCTGCTGTCCGACCATACCGGCAATGTAATAGGTGCCGGTACGCATTTCCACGGTATCCTGATATAGCGCCGCGCCGGGATGGTCTATTTTCTTTTCCATGTTAGCAGTATCCGCAAAGCGCGGGATATCCACATCGACGCGAAGGCAGAAGTTTTCGCCTTCGTTGTACTCTTTGGCGGCTATGACGCGGCCCGTCTGGTAGTCAAGGGGTGTGATAACGATTGATGGCTTGTCCATTGCGAGGGCTGCCTCGGCGCAGAGGAGCAGGACAACAGCGGTCAGTACTGCGATGATTCTTTTCATGATAGATCTCCTTTCTATTTTCGCACCGCATTGGTGCAGGTTTGATTTACTTTGCAACTAACTTGCAACTTCTTCCCATTTGGAACTACCGGTCTTTGGCTTGTGTACGCTGCTCTTAATATGCTGCTCGACACAGCGCCACGTTTTGCCGCCGTAGCTTACTATGCCGCCTGCGTAGATGATGGTGCCGTCCTCTATGCTTTCCCATGCTACCACCTCGTTTTCATCGTGAACCCAGTACACACCGAGATAATCAGCCGGGTTTTTATTGCGGTTATACCGCAGGGCCACATAGCCACCCTCCACAGTGTCACCGGCAGCATAGCGTACATCCGCACTCCAAGGCGCGTCCCTTGCCGGCGGGCTTATGAGGTTCTGCCTGGCGTCGGCAATCGTCTGCTCGAGTTCGGTACGCACATCGGTGAGCTCCACAGTGCCTATAAATTCGACGAGCTGCACGCTGTCCAGAGCGTGAATCTCATCGTTTGCGATAACCCCGTCCGCCTCGTTCTCGCTGCATAGGACGTACACGCCGTTGGTCTGTAACCTTACATACCTGGCATAATCCTCCATGCAGAGGACGGAGCCGTTTTTAATTACTTTGAACATTGCCCTACCTCCATCTTGAATAACTTGTTGAAGTAACCGTCCATTTTCGCCATAACTGTGCGGGTGTTGCAACGCATTGCGTGACCACGCCAGGACTGATAAGAGTTAACCGCCTCTGCCGCGGTCATGTGCCCCTCGTTTACCCATACTCTGAATATCCTCAGCTTGCGGCGCATACGGGTTATGGACTTATGGTTCAGAAGTCGTATTACTTTGCCTGTGTTGGACATGAAAAATCTGGTTTTCAGAAATGTCATGCCTTCCAGCCTACTTATTTGTGTTTTCTTCTGGTTGGTACTCATCCCCAGCTCGTTACACTTTGCTTTTATCTCTTGCAGGCAATACCGCAGGTATTCCTTGTCTGAGTGAATCAGATAGCCGTCATCCATATACCGCGCATACAGCCTGATACCGAGTTGTTCTTTTATCATGTGGTCGAGGCTGTTGGGTAAGGCCAGAGCGGATATCTGTGATACCTGGCTGCCCAAACCAAGCCCATGGTCGCCGAACTGCCCTACAAAGTATTTCGCCCACGCCATTGCCCACGGCGGCAAGGCTTTATCGTATTCTGCGAAAATTGCCTCGTGCCGGGCGTTGTCAAAATACTTGGAAAAGTCGAAGCTCAGCACGTAGCAGGGCTTTTTCATTTTCGCGGCCTCACGAAAATGATGGTTGAGCCGGTCGAGACTGAAATCTATGCCCTTGCCCTTCAGGCTTGCGCCGTTGTCGTAGATAAACCGTGCGCTCAAGAGCGGAACCAGTGCATAGTCGCAGAGGCAGCGTTGTATCACGCGTTCGGATATGTGTACGCTGCGTATGTGGCGGGGCTTGCCGCGCTCGAAGATGTCAAACTCGACAAAGCCTCTGCTTTTGTAGGTTCCGTCCAGCACGGCGGCACGGGCTTTGTACACGTTTACAAGGGCGTTTGCCTTGTATGCCTGCACGCTGCTTTTCCAGCCCACGCCGGAGCAGCACAGCTTATACGATTTATACAGGTGCTCGAAGCTGAATATCTCATCCAGCGTACCGCAGGCGGCTATGCGCTTTTGCCGCTGGTTCTCGCGGTGCTGTCTGCGTCTCTGGTATCGTCCCTCGCGGCGCTCATCACTTGTCAAAATGGTCTCCCGTACAGCATATTGTAGGGTGCGGTTATAGCTGCGTAGTAATTAGCCATGAAAGCGGGTATCGCACGTTTCCCGCCCATGCAAGAAGCGTCCGGCTCGTTACATCGGGAGCCTGATTCCCCCACGATGGAGGTGGGTCCTGCGCTCCTTCTGCTCGTGCGCTGATTTCGCCCGTGTGGGTTACTTTGTCCGGCTTATAGCAGAATCCGAAGGCCACGCCATTCGAGTTGCTGGCGTTGTTGTTGTTGGCTGTCCCGTCCGAGTTCACATTGCAGAAATTGTTGGTGTTGCCGGAATTAGGAGAGCGAAGCCACCAGTTCGTCGCGGAACGCTTAACAGCACAGAACCCAAACTTTTAAACCAAATTCTTAAACCGCCGCTTGTCGGCATCCTTAACGCCGGATATCAGCTTTGCCTCCTGCACGGCAAGCCCGACGATATTGACCACCCGCTTTCGCATATCGGGGTATTCCTGATATACGATGTCCAGCTCGTCCAGCAACGCTTGCAGGGCATTATTGCCTTCCGTAAGGTGGTCGCGCCTGAGCTGAAGCTCGTGGGCGTTGGTGGGATACATGCTGTTTGCGGCTTTCATGTGGTGATGGCACTCCGCTGCAAGATGGGCAAGCTCCGTGCCGCCGAAAAACGTATACCGTTTCGGCAGTGCCATGGCGAGCTTGCGCGTTGCACGGTTAATCTCGCTGGCCGTTTGCAAGTACTGTATGCTGCTTTCGGTGCGCTTACTTTTCGGTACTGACATATTGTTACCTCGTTTCCCGCCCACAAGGGGCGGGGATTTTTAGAGTTCAGATTAAACGCAGAAGCCGAAGGCCACGCCACCCGAGCCGCTGGCGGAGTAGTCGCCGGCTGTCCCGCCCGAGTCCACACCGCAGAAACTGAAGGTGTAGCCGGAAAAAGGAGAGCGAAGCCACCAGTACGTCGCGGAACCGTTGAGCTTTTTAATGCGGGTGTTGCTGGTGGTGAACCTGGCATACTGGGTTCCCTCGCCGTTGACCGAGTACTGCGTACTGCCGAAAATCTCCTTTTCTGCGAAGAGAAACAGGGTATCGGTGTAGCTGCTGATGGTGCTGCTCGAATTACCCGCCGACGCTTTTTTAGTTACTTCCTTGATGACGCCGCGAAGATCGGACGGGAGCTGATTCCATATATCGCCGCGCAGCGTTGCGCGAAGAGCGCAGCTTCCCCAGCCTCCGGCGTTGGTATTGGAGCTGTTCATCTGGTAGGCGGTATTGAGGCAGTCCTTTAAGCCGAATGTCAGACCTGCCTTGCCGCTTCCGTCCGCTTTATCATCGTGGGAGAAGCCTACGATCTCCACGACGTATGTCGCACTGCCTATGGTAACGTTCTTGGTGTCACCTATGTTGAAATAATCGGACACAAGGCCGTTTTCGCTGATATAGTCTATCTGCGCCCACGTGAAGTTGTTCAAGGGGGTTCCGGCAGGCGGTAGGCTGACGCCTATCTTTACCCAGGCGCCGGACGCCCCGAGATAAGCCTCTACGTTGCTCCACTTACCATTGCTGCCGTACTGCTTTACCGCTTTGAAACCCACGCGGAATAAAGGGCTGTCCTCCGTAAAAGCGATAGCACCAGCACCGCCTTCTGCCACGACAACCCACGCATCGCCGCTCGCGGGGCTGGAAGGCATATCAGTGTCAATGTATATCGTACCGGGGGTAGTAGAGGTGATGATATAAACCTGGTCATTAACCACTGTTGCCGGCAGAGATGAACCGCTCGCTGCGTCTATGGACGCACCGCTTGGTATAGCCGCTATTGCTGCGGCCATCTGCGCGGGGGTGTAGGTTTCCGTGCCGCCGTTCTTTGCGCGGATAGCCGCGGCGATATTTTCATAATGCTGTGTGTTTGTTTTAGCCCACTGTGCCATTGTCATTTACCTCCCTAATATGCTTGGCTGTCTGCACTCGGAAGAGCCGCTATTACCGCCGCCACAAGGTCAACGGAGGTGGGGTTGCTTAATCCGCCGTTGTTGCTCCAGGAGAGCACGCCGGCGGAAGATACGGAAGGAGTGAATACTGCTCCGGTTTTGCCGGTATCGCCCTTTGAGCCCTTAGAGCCGTTTTTTACCTTAAAGGTGCTGACGTTGCCGTTGGAGAGCGTGACTGTGACGATGTTTTCCCCACCGTCTGCGGTGGAGGTGGTAGTCTGTTCAACGCTCGTTACGCTTACGCCGTCGGCACCTTTTGCGCCCGTCGCGCCCGTACTGCCCGTCTCGCCTTTGTCGCCGGTTTTGCCGGTATCCCCCTTTGAGCCCTTAGAGCCGTTTTTTACCTTAAAGGTGCTGGTGTTGCCGTTGGAGAGCGTGACTGTGACGATGTTTTCCCCGCCGTCTGCGGTGGAGGTGGTAGTCTGCTCTACGCTCGTAACGCTCACGCCGTCGGCACCTTTTGCGCCCGTCGCGCCGGTCGCGCCGGTCTCACCTTTTGCGCCCGTCTCGCCTTTGTCGCCGGTCTTGCCGGTATCCCCCTTTGAGCCCTTGGAGCCGTTCTTTACCGAAAACGTGCCCTTGCTGCCGTCAGAGAGGGTAACGGTAACGATGTTCGTTCCTCCGTCTGAGGTCGAGGTGGTGGTCTGCTCAACGCTAACCACACCTATGCCGTCCTTGCCGTTTTCACCGTTTTTGCCGTCCTTGCCCGGTGCGCCGGTTGCTCCGGTCGCACCCGTCTCGCCCTTTTCGCCGGTATCGCCTTTGTCGCCCTTTACCAAAGTGAAGATGAACTCCACGCCGTCGTCGGTTATGACTACTTTCGCACCGGCGGTATCTCCGCTTTCCGCCTTTGCGCCGGGGTTGCTCCACTTATTGGCAAGCGCCGTCATGGTGCTCATGGCAGCAGTGAGGGCACTAAACTCGCTGGACGAGATAACGTCATCATCGTCGTAAAGCGGGTCAGTAACATAGAGGTTGAACCACGGAGAGAACAGGACCTCGTTATCCGGCCCGTAAATCGTCAGCTCGCACCTGACCGTACCTGAGACCTCTACCGCCTTTGAGGTGAGAAGGTGAGTGACCACGTTGCCGCTCAAGGTGCAGTCATCGTACACGATAGTGGCGTCGGGCTTTTTAGCCCTGAGGACTACGCTGCAACCGTCCGGCACATCATACGGAGTGGAGCCGTTATAGAGGGAGATGGAGAGCTTTCGGGATTTTATGTCGCCCTTTTTGACGTATACGCTCGCCTGAGTTCCGGGCTTTGAGCAGTCTAATCGCAGTCGGTAGATTATTTCATTCATACCATCGCCTCCTTTTCCACGATGGTAACAGGCTGAGGCGTGTCTTTTCTCCCCGTTTTTGACCAAAAATAAAAAAAGCACCCTCAAAGGTGCTCAATATGTCCGCCGCTATTCCCTGCTGACCAGGTCTTCCATGGTAACGCCGAATATCTCGGACAACACGAGGAGTTCGTAATCGGCAACGAACCTTGCGCCGCTTTCAATTCTGCTCACGCAGTTGTTTTCAAGGGTAATGCCGGATAGCTGGAGCTGCGCCGCAAGCTCTGCCTGCGTCATGCCGGCCTTGCGCCTGCACTCACGGATTCGCTTGCCGGATATGTTCTTCTTGCCGTTGTAGTCGTATATTTTCATGCGCCTCGTCTCTTTTTTGCTAAAGATGATATTTACCGCTTGACAGTAGCACGAAAACAAAAGAGAATTATGTTAAAGATGAGAATTAAGAGAAATAGTGTGAGGTTTCTTAATTGAGAAGGTTATTGCTCGTTGCCGCAGTCTCATGCATGGCTGCGCTCATACTGTTTAAGGCGGTTGCAACCGCCCATTCGGGCGGTACGGATAGTGAGGGTGGACTTCCTCCACACAAAGCAATTAAGGAGAAGCATGGGTAAATGAAGGTTATTGTGAATATATTCGACCCTTTATGCGGGGCATCGTCTGTGGAGGATTTTTTCTTTGGCGATTATAATATCACTGCCGACACGGTTCGCAAGGAAGAATGGGAGGTAGGGGTAGATGTTACACCTGAGATATGCAGTAAATGGATGGATAGGGAAACACACGAGTTATATTTTCTTATGGTGTATAGAGAGGGAAAGCGTGAATGCTATTTTACGACAAAAGAGCTGTTTGCCACGGTATGGCGGTAAAGGAGAAGAAAAGGGGAAGTTTATGACATGGACGAATTCTACAAACCGAAATGCAGCATAGAAAAGGCACAGGAAAAATCTGAACGAACAAGGAAAGCGATTACTGTAATCGCAACCATGGCGATTATGCTTTATCCTTTAATCTTTTTGCATTATCCGTGGTGGGTAAAGTTGATAGCCGCAATTATTATTTTACGAGCTTCAATATTGGCGTTTCTGGTAGAAACCGCCGCATGGGTGATGGCGTCTATGATCGTTGTACAAAGGGATACAGATTTTTTGAGCCTGCTATTTTGGCCTTTACTACTAATAGCATTAACAGTATTTATAATCCCATATCTTTGGCAGATAATAAAAACAGGAGTGGAGAACATCAGGATAATAGCAAAGAAGTAAAGCGGGGAAACGCTCCCCGCTTTTTAGTATTGCTCCTTTACTTGGGCTTGAGCCATTCATCGAATTTCTTTTGTGTCCAGTAGGGCTTTCCTTTCTTGTCAGTAAGGTCGAGAGCGAATAGTTTTGTCTCTATATCGCTCATTTTCTGATAGTCGGCAACCTCGTATGCGGCCTGATAAAGCTCCCTGTACACATTGGAAATGCTCTTGGCAATATCGCTGTCCTTCCGTCCTTCTCGCTGCTGCTCATAAATCCAGCCGTTCAGCTCATCGGCGGTGTAGTAGATATTGCTCGCGCCGGAGTAGTTTCCAGTACCGTCAAACAACACTGCTTTTTGGCTATCTGGAATACTCATGCGGTCAAGGACGTCATATACCTCCTGCTTCTTAAGGCCGCCCTCTCTTGCTACATCCAACGCGGCCTGATACAGCAGGTCGTCCGAAGCTGATATACCCGCGCTGCTTTGAGCTGCGTAAGCTACCCCGGCCTTGGAGTGACCGCCCAGCAGCTTGAGCATATAGGCGTCAGCCTCATTCTTCGCTCGTTTCTTCGCCTGCCGTATAGCTACCTCGCCCTGATCCGCAACGGCGGTGACATACTGCCAGTAGAGATTATTGAACTTGCCCTGATACTCCACATATTGCTCGGCGGTCAGTTCGAAGCGCTTGCTGCTATCGTCGGTTATGAAGGTCTGCATGACATTGGGCATTATTTCCGTGTCCCCGGCCTTTCTCACCGCTGCATCAACCTTTTGCTGCGCGTAGCTTCTTACGTCGCTGCCGAAAAAACGGTTGAAGTCGTTTATCATATCAAGCACTATCTGCCGCGTATTGCGGTTCGGATTATCCTTAGCCAGCTTGTTGTAACGCGAATAGAACGTGGTCATTGTATTGCTCTCGCTGTAAGCAATGGCCTTGTCCATATCAGCCGGGTAGGTATCCTTTGCGGTTTTGGCAGCATCCCTGAGAGAATACATTGTGTTGATAAGGTCGGTTGAATATTGGCTGTCGCGCCAGTATGTATTTTTCAGGCCGAGCGAGAAATCACGCGCCTCATCATTTACAGGGAATAATGCCTGCTGGAATTTCCAGAACCCACCAAACACATTTTTGCCAAAGTAGTCTATCATTATGGGGCTCCAATTAAAGGCTTCACCGACAACCTTGGCAATCTTCGAGGTACGTTCATTATAGTGAGTTGCCTTTTCACCGGTGTAGGCAGCGCTTTCTATTGGCCTGCCAAGAAAGTCGCGGTTTGCCATCATGTATGCCGCTATACCGGCTATACCGAAGTTGCCTAATAAGTCCGCCCCGACGTCTTTCGGCGTGGCTTCGCCGCGAAGCAGGTCAATCAAGCCCTGTGCCGCATCATCTGCAAGGTTTGGCAGGAACGAGCCGGTAAGGTACTCATCAAAGTCACGAAAGGCGTCGTCGTTACCACTGGCGTACTTTTCGAGAAGGGCGGACGTGGCGCTTGCCGGGGCTGCGAGTTCTCGGGGTTTGGGGATTGTAATAAATTCGCCCGTGGCCTCACCATCCTTATATACCGGGATGCACCAGAAATTATTCTTGGTGTATGTCGAAAGCTGCGCGTAGTATTTGCGGGATTTCTCGTCGCGGCTATTTATGAGCCATTGCAAAGCGCCTAATGCGGTATATGCTCCGATATACAGCGCAAGGCGAGCCGCGATAACCTTTTTCTTTAATTCTGGAGGGGCATCTTCGGCGGTGAAGAACCTGACTTCTTTGTCCAATCCCTGCATACCGGCATTGAAGAACGGAACAAACCTGTTGAGCTGCTTGCTCTTAACGCCTCCCCTCTTGAAGTTTACCGTAATGTCATGGGAAGCATACATAGCTTCTCTGGGGGAGAGTCCTGACTTACGGCTTAAGACGTATATTGCTTCACGCGGGCCGCTTTCTATGATGTCGGATACAAATTCTATTCCAGTGCCTATCGTATTATTGAACAAACGAGGGGCAATCTTTGCAGGGTCTCTTCCTATGAGCTTCCAGAAATCACCCGTCATTTGCCCTATAATTTGATCTGGCATATCCTTATCCGTTGCAAAAGCGGAATCATGTCCTCCGCCGAGGGCCACATACTCTTTGTGGAAGGGCGACCATTTATCAGGCTTGCGGAAGTTCTGCGCGTAAGAAGCGAATATCTCTTTCACAAGTTTAATGGGGCTCTTTTCAGAATATGTAAATGCCGTACCCAAGTCACGTACAGTGTTTGACCCTACCGACCAAACAAGGTTTAATCCTGTGATGCTGTTAGTGATAAGCCGGTTGATTGTGCCTATGGTTCGCGCAAAGTCGCCGGCCTGACGGGGCGACATATTTGTAAGCGATTCCAGCAGCATAGGATCGTTTATCTTCCAGAATTCAGGTTTGCCGTTGCGCAATACCGTTATAGTATTGCCAAATCCCTTTGTGCCACGGCTGAACTGTACAAGGTAGTCATCGAGTTCGCCAACTATACCATAGGCAGTTTCCTTTGCGTCCTCGTCTAACGAGCTTTCCTGAATTTCCTTTTCAAGGGTCTGCTTGGTTCCAACCATGTCGATTACATGACGTTTCATCGGGGGAATACCAGGCTCTACCAGCCAACCCAGCCCTTCTTCTTTTCTTGCAACATCAACAAGGTAAAGGGCTACCTTGTTCTTGATGGCTGCATTGACCATCTTTACCGTATTAGTGATGATGCTTTCAACAGGGTTGACTATATCGCGTCCGCTGCCGTGAGCGCGCCGGATGGTGCTATCCTGATTTGCAAAGCTTCTCTTGGCTCCGCCCCGTACTCTGCCCTTGTCCATAACTCGGTTGAGCGGGACATAGCTCGACCAACGTTCAGCCCATTCTTCCGCACTCACCTTGGAAACGAGGCCGTATTTCACACCCCAATTATGCAAAAAGTCTCGCTGCCATGTATATAGCTTTTCTGCGGCTTCGCTGAATTCCGGGTGCTGCCGTTCGAGCTCGTTGCGGCGTGTGTCCATCCACGATGTAGAGTTCTTTCGGTCGTCTGCGAATATGCGCATACCCTCTTGCAGACGCTCCGGGCCGTGCCGGACTACCAAGTATTCATTGAAGTCGGCATAGGTCTTTTTGTCTTTGAGGTCTATACCGTCAAGAGCAGACTGTAAACCACCGGAAATTCGCCTGCCGTCATCATCTACATAGCCGGTAAATAAGACGCTGGCGGCAATGGAATCACTGTATGCGCTATTGATTGCATCAATATACACCGAGGAACCAGCCTCTTTATCAAACATCCTTATTGCATGTAGCGAATCGAACCAGTCTTGATAAAAACGCTCTTTACTGTCACTGAATTTCTCACTCAATGTGCGGAAATCATTAGGCCCTTCGCTCATAGGACGTATGGAAGATTGAGCGGTTCCGGCATCCAGAGAGTAATAGGCGTTGATTTCATCGGCAAAGCCATCCACCGTAGCCAACGTTTCGGGAGACAACGCAGCTTGGAAATGCGGGAAGAACAGAGGGTAATCAATCCTCGCCGTTTCCTTGTTCTGCATATATCTGCGCACGAATTCTGCAAGCCCTTCGGCTTTGAGCTCGCCGGGCTTGTACTTCTCCCTCATTGCGCTGCTGAGCTGGTCTACAAGCTCGGCCTGCTGTTCCTTGCTCAACCCCTTTGTAATGTGATATACATTATCCAGATGATGACCGAGCTCGTGTGCGACGGTGGGAAGGTCGTTTGCTATCCTCGTTTTTATGCTGTGGGCGTGGGTGTTGTACTGCCCGAGCACATCACGCCGAGACATACGCCCGGTTCCGACAGGTATGCCGAAGTCGTGGCGCATCTTCCCGATGATGTCAGATATACGCATGGTTGTTTTGCTGTTGCTCCCCACGCGCCGGGTGTTCCACTTGTCGTGTGGCACATCGCTATCGTCCGGGGAATCGCCAACCATGCTTTGAATGGTGTCTGTGTCTGCGTCATTATAGTCAGCAACCACCGCCTCAGCCTCAGGGGGGTTGAGGATGTTTGTTATCTCGTTATTTCGGGCGATTGCTTTATTGAGATCGCTCTGGCGTTCAAAGGGAGTAGAGATTATCGAATCGAGCTTTGCAATATCGGCCTGCCATGCAGAGATGCTTGCCTCCAGCTGCTGTGCTCGTGTTTCTATGCTGCGAAGCACGGCTTCAATGGACTGTATAGTACCGACGGCGCTTTCAGGATTCACCGTCGCGGTGTATGTGCTTTCTCCGCGGATGACTACGTTTCCGTTACGGTTCACAAGCAGATCAAACCCTGCTATTTTACCGATAGCACGCTGCGCCTCTGTATCACCGTCTTTTATAAACTTTTTCGATGCAGAAATAATTGCCTCGCCGGCCTTCTTTCTGTCGGTGAACGTGGTGCCGGATACCGTTGCTGTGAAGTTGTCTCCGCTAATATCCTTTCTTGCCGCAATGTCTTTCTGTATTTTGGGCAGGGCGTTCTTGGCTGTTGCAATAGCGGATTCGGTATCGGACTTACGGAATTTAGCTTCCTGCACCGCTTTTGAATGCTGCCGCTTCAACGTAGTAAGCTTTGTGATCTCCGCGTTCACCTCGAACTGCTCCATGATAAGCGGATTACCGGAGGCTATGGACTTGATCTCCGCGAAAGAAAGCACCATTTCGCCTACGTCCTCGGCTTCCCTGGCATTTGCATCTCCGTTCATGATAGAGTTTATAAACGACGCCTTGCGCTCCAGATTGTCCCACATTCGGGCATCAAAGGTCTTTTCGGTTACATAAGTGAATATTTCAACCTCTTTATTGATATTGCCCTGACGCAGGATGCGTCCCTCGCGCTGCTCGATGTCGCCCGGCCTCCAAGGTGCGTCAAGGTGGTGGAGCGCGTAAAGACGTTTCTGCGCATTCATTCCGACGCCCATCTTGCCGGTGCTACCGATGAGGACGCGAACCTTGCCGTCGTTCACATCATCGAAAAGCTGGTTCTTTTTATCCTGGGTATCGGCATCGTGGATAAAGGCGATTTCCTTTGCGGGAATGCCGCGCAGCACAAGCTGACGCTTCATGTCGTCGTAGATGGAGACATTCTCAGCATCTTCGGCGGATACTGCGGCTTCAGCCTGCTGACCGCCCTTCGGGGTTGCTATGTCGCAGAATACGAGCTGAGCCATTTTGTCCTTCTTTGTGCGCTTCCAAATATCGTACACATTGCTGATGCACTTCATGATTTTGCCGTCCTCTTCGTATGGGAGGGACGGATCCATGATGTGCTGACTGTATGACAGCTTTCGGCCTTCCGAGGTAATCTTCAGCATGTTGTCGGCCTTGGGGTCTATGCTGCCTCCGCGCAGCTTGTCGGCTCGCTCGGCGAGCTGTTCTATGTAGTCCAACTGATACTGTGAGGCGGGGGAGACGACAACGGTGCGTTTACCGCCTTTGAGTCTGGGTATTTCAAGGCCGGGGACATCGGTAAGCACATCGGCAAAACTGCGGAACATCTGCTGAAGCTCACCAAGATTCTTAAATCGGGAAAAGCTCTCCTTCTGGCGGTAGCCCTTGCCGGTGGGGTTCATTTCCATAACGGTGACGACTTCACCGAACATATTCGCCCAAGCGTCGAATGTTTCAAGGCCACGCTGCCTGAGGAGGTCGCTTTGCAGATATTTTTGCATGATATACATTTCGCTCATGCTGTTCATGACAGGGGTAGCCGTGGCAAATACGATACCGCGTCCCTCGTTTAGCTGTTGCAGGTATCGTACTTTCATGTATAGGTCGTATGAGCGCTTCGCGCCTTCTTTGTTGCCGAGGCCGGATACGTTGTTCATGTTGGTCGTGTAGAAGAGGTTCTTATACGAATGCGCCTCGTCCACAAACAGGGAATCTACGCCAAGCTCTTCAAACGAGATATTGCCCTCATCCTTGCGCAGAGAATTGAGCTTCTCGAGCCTTGCCTCGAACTGTTTTTTCTTCTTCTCCATCTGCTTTACAGACGGGTCATTGCGTTGCCCGTTGCGAACGGCCATCTCAATACCGGCTTCGAGCTCGGTGAGCTGCTGGATTGTAAACTGATACTCGGTATCGGCCGAAACGGGAATAGAGGAGAAGTTCTCCTGTGATACGATGATAGCATCGTAGTCACCCGTTGCGACCTTATTCATAAATTCGCGGCGCCTCTTAGCGGTAAAATCCTGCTCTCCCGGGAGAAGTATTTTCGCATTGGGGAAGAAGGATATGAATTCCTGCCCCCATTGTGCAAGCACGGACTTCGGCACAACGAACATGGGCTTTTTAACCACGCCGAGCTGGCGCAGTTTCATGGCTGCCGCCGCCATTTCCGCAGTTTTTCCTGCGCCTACCTTGTGTGCTATCAGGGTATTGCCGCCAGAGGAAATAATGCGCTGAACCACGTCCTTTTGGTGAGCGCGGAGCGGCTTTGCCGCACTAATGCCGTCCACGGTGAGGTTTGCGCCGTTATATTTAGGGGTAACGGTGTTGTTGAAGGTCTCGTTGTACAGATGAGCAAGGGTATCGCGCCGCGCTTCATCCTCCCATATCCAGTTTTGAAACTCGGCTTTTATGGCCTCGGCCTTTTCCTGGGCGGCAATGGTGGCTGCCTTATCTACATAGGAGCGCCCTTCTGCATCTTTTCGGGAAACGACAATGCGTCGGTTGTTCAGTAAGGCGCTGAAAAGGTCTGCAAACGACTTGTCGGCGGTTCCCCATGTGCCGGTATTTTCTACCGAACGTTTTACATAGCTGTCGATGAGCTGCACAATATAGTCGCCCGTCAATGCGGAATAGGAGACTTTGAACTTCGGTCTATAACCGCCGTTGTACACATTGAGCATATGAGAAACGAATTCCGAATACACGCTCTGAGGTACCCAGGTGGAGCCGGGCTGCACGAATATATCCTGATACGGTATATCCTCCGGGATGATCTTCTTCAGCGCGTCAATATTGCGCTGGTAGTCTTTGTCTGCGGGAAGGAGATCTTCTGCATCGCGCAGCTTTGCCTTTACGTTGCCGGACAAATACTGTTCTGCGGTTTCATAGGCGCCGTCGCGGTTCTTATATACGAGCTCTGCATCCAGCAGCTCACGAGAAACGGCATCGACGCTATTTCCGGTCAATTCCGCAATCCGCTGCATATCCACGCCGCCCGTTTCGTTGACGGACACTATGAGCGCATCTATCGCGTTGTCGGTGTGGGTGACGGTCTTGCGGGGGGAGACGGTATTCTTTGAGAAAATGTCCGCTTTGTGACCAACTTTCTCCTTGGCATCGTAGCTTTCGAGAGAGGTGATGAAAGGAGCGTCAACATCATCTGAGTATAGCCGCTTATTCCCGGGCGCATTGATAAATCCATGCTGCTTGACAAATGCGTCGTATGCCTTATTCAGCTTAGAGCGAGCTGCTTTTATATCCATCTCACTCGCACTCTGAAGCTGCATATTCAGCAACCCGCGGGCAGTGTCGCGGATGGAGAGAATTTTTGCGGTGATAGCAGCCTGCTTTTCGGTAGTCTTGTGCTCCACAAGCTGACCATCGTTTATTTTGTATATCTTGCTGCCCTTTGCAACGAGGGAGCCTTCCTTGCCCTTCGCTTCCGCTATGGCAGCGTCCCGGTTGACCTTCTCCACGGTGGGGCGCTTTGGATACTCCATCTTACCGGTAATACTCTTGAATGCGCTTATTATCTGCTTGTTCAAGTCGCCCTTGAGAGCCTTGTAGGTCAGTCCGTCCTTGCCGTACATGGAGCCAGTCATTTCAGGGGTTCCGAGAACCATTTCGGGGTGATCGGCAAAGTACTCGTTGATGTAAGTGCCGCTTTTCCCGATAAGGGTATATTTTGCCGAACCGAACGCCTCGCCTTTATAAGGAGTGAAAGCAGCCCGTTTGCGCAGCACTATTATGTCGGTGACTACTTCTGTCCCGGCGTTGCCCTTGAAAGCAGTATCCGGCAGGCGGATAGCCCCCAGAAGGTCGGCGTTGTCCATCAGGTATTTGCGAACCCTGTCGTCGTATGCGTCCATCGTATACCGCGAGGTTATGAATGTCACAAGGCCGCCCGGGCGCACCTTGTCAAGCGACTTCGCAAAGAAGTAGTTGTGGATTGCCGAAGTAACAGTTCCGGGGTAGGCTTTGTCCGTAATGGCATAATTGCCGAAAGGCACGTTGCCTATGGCGACGTCCATGTAATTATTGGGTATTTTTGCCTTTTCAAAGCCCTCTATGCGTACATCGCTGTTAGGATAGAGGTATTTTGCAATGTGGCCGGTGATGTCGTCCAGCTCAACCATTGTCCAGGACTTGACCGTGCCCTGCATATCGGCAGGCATAGCGCCCATGAAGTGACCAATGCCGCCGGAGGGCTCGAGCATTCTGCCGCCTTGGAAGCCCAGGTGCTTAAGCCCCTCGTACATGGCGCGTATAACATCTATGCTCGTATAATGGGCATTGAGGGTGCTTGCCCGGGCGGACTTGTATTCTTCCGGCGTGAGCAGGGCTTGCAGCTCGTTATACTCCTTTGCCCAGCCCTCTTTTTTTGCATCAAACACAGAGGAGAGGCCGCCCCACCCAACGTACTTGGAGAGGGCTTCCTGTTCCTCTGCGGTTGCATACCGATTTTCGACTATCAGGTTTTTGACGATTTTGATAGCGGCTACATTGGCCTTGTAGCGTGCTTTTTCTCCTGCGGGAAGGTCGAGCTTTTCACCTATGACAAAGTTGGCCCCCTTGGGTTTCTCTGTCACGGTGCGCTCTATTTCTGCCTTTGCTTCCTGCTTGAGCCCTACTTCATGTTCTCCTCGCCCCTCGGGAACAGCCACTCCTTGACGATTTCCCAGGCTCCGTCCTCGGCTACTCCCTGCTGCATCATTTCGGTCTGCTCGTTGAGTGCCTTCATTCCCAGCTTCTCGAAGTACTGATAAACGTGCTCCGGCCCCTTCGCCGCCAGAGACCGGTAGCTCGGTTTGCAGAACTCCCGGTAGTACCTCTCTGCCATCTCCCCGTAGTGGGGCAGAGGCATTTTGTCCTTCATAAACTCCTTCGTCAGAACGCTTCTGAGTGCTGCCATGTGTTTGTCCTCCTAATTCTCCTTCGGTATTCCGAGCATTCCGTTGTCCCCCGGATAGTTCTCCTTGAAGTGATCCACTTCCTCCTTGAATACCGCTCTGGGTATCCCGTTCGGGAACGCCTCGCACACCGGCCTGTTCTGCTCGTTTGCTCCCCTCCACCTCTTGCACAGCCCGCACTTGGGTGTTCTGGCCCTGAGCGGAGCCGTCCACTGATTTTTCTCGTCCGGCGAGAATACCTTCGTCATTGAGATTGGCCTCCTTTATCTTGATAACTGTTACGCCGTCTTGTGTGGTTTCTACAGACTTGGTAATGTAGTCAACCGTTCTTCCGTATAAAACCTCATTTTCCGTTTCGAGCCCGAAGCCCTGCGAAACATATTTGCCGGAAAAACCATCAATTTCAATCTTAACCTTTAAGGCGCAGTCGATATCATAGCCATCCAGCGTTTTGGAGGACGAGGTATATGCACCATAGTTCACAGGCATATCTGGCACATGCCGCGCAATAAAGGCGTCGTAAGCCTCTTTGCCCTGCCGGTCAAAGCTCAGAACCCTATAAGTGGTGCCCTTGTAGTTGGGCAGCTTGTCGAGGGCCTTGTCCAGATTGTCGGCAAGTTTTTTTTCGCTTTCGGACAATGCCGCGCCGGAATACAGCTTTTCGTTGAGTATGTATGAATCGCTGCCGCTCTTATACTGCCTGATTGCGCCCTGTTCCTCTAAGGTCATTGTAGCAGGAGCAGCTTCGGCCTGCAATGCCGGAGTAGCTGAACTACCTGTATTATTTGCAAAATTGTTATCATAAACACCTGCAATATCCGCAACGGCCTCTTTGCGGGTGGCAAACGGACCGCCGCGATAGATGGTGGAGCGGGCATTTGATACCATGCCGCCCATCATGGAATCGTCGCGAGTAATGCTGACATAGTACCCATCGGACTGACCGGATACCGAATATATCAGCCCGTCGTGCTTAATCCTGCTTATATGCTCAAGAGCCTGGGCGATATTGCTGCCCGGAACAGGTGGTTCTTCCATAGCTCTTATATTTTCCGCGACGTCAGCCTTTCCCTGTACGCTGTCAACCAGCTTTTGAGCAGCTTCAATAACCGAGGCCGGGGTGTCCTTTGTCGCCTGCACCTCGCCTGTGGGAACGTCCAGCCACACTTTCACGCGCCCCTTGGTATCTTTGACCTCATCAGACAGGCCGAGCTTGGATACGCTGATATAAAGCCTGTCCTTGTCGTCCTTCTGCCAGTGCTTAAAGCCAGCCTCTTCAAAGGCGGATATATCGGTGACGGCGTTATTGCTGCCGGTATCAGCTTTGGCGGGAGGCGTGGTTTTGTTATAGGCAGCCAATCCCTGCTCATATCTACTCCGTACTTCGTCGGCGGTAACAATGTTGTTGTCTATGCTGCTGTTGACAATATTAAGCACCACATCATAGGGAGTATTATTCTTTCCTGTTTCCTCCACGATGGCGAGGGTATTGTCGTGAGCCTCGGTATTATCAACGGGCGGCTCGTTGACATCGTTTAAGACGGTTGCAACCGGCTTTGTTTCCGCTGTGACAATAGGAGGAATAATATCGGACGCGCTTACCTTAGGAGGTTCTACGGGCGCGATAGGAGCCGAGGGCGAGGGAGGGGTGGGGGACAGTCCTGCGGCTTCTTCCGCTGCCTTACGCAAGCTATCTCCGGGCAGGTATCCGCTGGGAACGTTTATACCATTCGGGGACGAGGCAGGGGATGACGTTGCCGTGCCTTCTGTAACGCCGTTTTTTATTATATTTATCTGCTCGTCGATAGCATCCATGGAACGAATAAGTTCGTTGATGGTGGACTGCTGCCCGGCATAGTAGTTTTGAGACAGTGCGGAGCGGATGGTCTGGTTATATTTAAGAATCTCGTCCATACCTGCCAACTGTGTTTCCTTACTCATGTCTGAGTTAAGAATAGTCTGGTAGTCGTTCCGCATTTTATTTATTGCGCCGTTAAGGAATTCCTTGTTCTGCTTCGATACCTGTATGGTGCTTATAGTGGCCGTAGCAGCAGAGAAAAGGAAGGATAGTGCAAGGTCTTGAACTATTTTTTCCTTGTTTGGTCTGCTTTCCTCTGGGTATAGCCAATATGTGGAGGCTGTGCTCGCGCCTGCGTGAGCGGTGCTGGCAAGAGCCTGACGGATAACTTCGGCAAGCGGTTTTTGCCAACCGAGTTTAACAAGAACAGCTTTACCGAGGTCGCCCACAAAATCGCCTGCAACGCTGCCAGCCGCACCGCTAAGAGCGCCGAGGCCGAAGGACTGGGCGATATTACCGACCTGTTGCCAGGCACTATACTCAATAGGCTGGTAGTCAATACCCTGCTCAGCGTAATATTCTGCTGCAAGCTGCTGGCGCCTGTCCCATTCCTCCTTGGTCTGCGTATTGGTGAGGCCGGAATAAGCCCCCTTTATTCCGTAGGTAGCCGCGCCCTTTATGGCAGTCTGGGCATACTTGGGGAGCTTGGAAAGAGCGGGGACGGCTTTTGCGCCAGCACCGACAAGCTGATTTATGCCGAGCATGGAGTACAGATTTCCCGCAACGTTGCCGACGCCGAACGCCGTGCCCTGAGCGGCCTTAGCCCGTGCAAGCTGGGACTGCATACGCGGGGAATCGCTGTGCATGGCGTCTGCGACCTTATCGGATAGCCAGTCCACGCCCAGAGCGTCAAGAAAACCTGTTGCAACGCCGGTTGCAGCATCGGCTTTAAGACCCAGGTCGCGGTATACGTTCATGACCTCCTGCGGTATATCAGTAAGGAGAAGATCCTGCTGATACTTGCCGGCGGCACCATAGACCGATTCAATATTCTTCCGCGCCGCCTTGGCCTCTGACTTTTCCTCGGGGGTCAGGGCAGACTTCTGGGAAAGCTCCAAGTACCTGTCCCACGAATTACCAAACTTGGCCTTGCCAGCATTATTACCGGACAGGAGCCGTGCAGCTGCGTCTTCATACGCCGAGGGCGTGACGCTGCGCTGCTGTATGGGGCGCTGCCGAAGCCGCTGATACTCCGCCGACGGCTTATACTCTTCGCGCTTGGTAACAAACTTCTGCGCATGGGAATAGAGGGACTGTTTTTCTTGTGACGCTTCAGAACCGTCGCGGTTGGACGAACGCGAATCAGAAGGACGGGGCGTCTTGCCGGTTTCCTTATCGTCCTTCTTTTTATTCATGATTTTTTGAGCGTGAGCGTATAGAGATTCTTTCGCCATAAATCAACCCTCCTCGCTATGCCCATTCATATCTGACCTTGCCGTTGGGCATGTGAACTTCTTTGATTTTTCCCTGGGCAAGATACCTGTCGAATTCATCCAGGCTTATATAGCCATTGCCCATGTGTATGCTCTTGATGTTGCCCTTGGCGTCATGCCTGACGTTGTTATATACGCTGGGCTCGCCGCTGCCGGCTCTACCGGTTCCACCATTCAGGTAATTGGAATATGTGCCGTACTTTGACCGCATAGCAGAACTGCGATTGAACTCACTTTCGGACAGCTTGTCGCTGCCGGAGCCGCCACGCCCGCCGAAATACCTTGCCCATGCTGCATCGGCATCCAGCCCGCCGGCGGCAGCCTTGGATTTGGAGCCGTACTTGCCATCGGCGGCGACGCCCAACAGGGCTTGCAGCTGCCTTATCTGTGCAGAAGTGAGGGAGCCGTTATTGTATCCTCGACCGCTGCCGGAGCCACCGGAGCCGGAACCACTGCCGGAACCGCCGTATCCGGCCTTTGCCGCGGCCATGTCATACTCGGCTTGCCAGTTGGCTTGCGTCTGCTCGTCCTGCGCTTTGTTGTACCAATATGCCCTGTCGTTCTCCCAGGCGGCGGCATCGTTAAGATAGCGATTATAATCCGCAGCGGACATGTCGTTATACTTGTTGTAGTAGTAGTTAAGGTCGTTGTAATAGTCGCTTACGGTATCTCGATACCTGCCGTAATCGGTATCATCAAGGCCGCTCAGCACACCGAGATTGGAACGCATATTGTCGCCCTCCGCCTGATACATCGAGAACGCAGCATCCCTGAGCTCGGGTATGACATTATTGAGCTGCTGCAAGTAACCCTGATACGCCTGCTGCCCTGCCACGGAGCCGTAAGAGCTGCCATAGCCGCCAGTCAGAGCTGCGGCCTGCCCCATAGTATCCATCATTGCGAGCTTGCCCTGCCGGGTGTACTGGTCTTTATACTGCTGATAGAGTGGGTCGGCATTGAAATCATATTCGAACGGGCCGCGATTGAGGATCTGATCTAACAGGCTTTGTATCCTGTCATCATAGCGGCTCTTGAAGGCATCGGGGCGGTTGCGCTCATAGCCTGCAAGCATATTAGCCGCATCGTTAACCGCCTGGGATGGCGAGTATGTAGGCCGCCCGGTCTCATATTGGGAAAGCCAGTCGGCGGTCTTGCGTTGGCTGCTGTAGCTGCTGGATGCAGAGCCGGTGTTGACGCCGCCGCTCCAGTCAAAGCCGCCGGAACCGCCCCCGAAGAGGCTGCCCCATGTGTTATTCCCGACGATACCGTCAACCTTCAGGCCGTTTTGCTTCTGATAATTGCGAACCGCCTGTTCTGTCTGCGAGCCGTATATACCGTCTGCTTTTATCCCGAGGGCTTCCTGTATCCGCTTTACCTCATCGCTGCGGGAGCCTTTCTTATACGTTGCCATTGTCAGCCGCCTCCTTATCCTTTTTCTTTGCCGCCTCTGCCGCAGTGAGCTCTTGCGCGACATCGGCTATGTGCTGCTCCGCGAGCAGCATATTCATTCTGTTATTCCTGCCGGTCACGGAAACAGCGTCCAGGCAGGCCAGGGCATCCATTAGCTTTTGGATATATTTAGTCATGATGCAAATCTCCCTTCCAAGCTGCTTACGCGCTTACGCAAAGCCTTAATTTCGTTTATCAGAAGCACGGATACCCTGCTGTAATCCAATGTCAGAACCGAACCGGGCATACTCTCGTCTTGAAAGCTACTTACAAGTAACGGCTCCACTTCACGTACATCGTCAGCGATAAGACCGAGACGGATGGTGTTTGTGTCGTCATTCCGCATTATGTATGTGACTGGCTGCAAGCGGTCTACCGCCGTAGGGTCATAAGGATAGTTCAGTATGTTTTTCTTTAATTTTCGCATGGAGTATGAATTGACGCCGCCCCCGCTGCTGTACAGATTTTTTGCGACGCACTGATCCCACGCGAGGCTTCCGGTGCCAACGTTGCCGGTCTGATGTGATGGAGGCACAACACACACTTGCGAATAGTAGCTCACATAACCAATTTCAACGCCGCAAATATTGATGTTATTACCGGTGAACTTTACTGCGCCATTGGATGCGGTTAGTTCGGTAAACGTACCACTTGCAGCCTCCAAACTACCGGAAAACGTTCCTGTTGCAGCGCTCAAGGAGCCGCTGAATGTACCGTTTGCACCGTTCAGGTGTTTCACCCAAAGATTGTCTACATCAATCCGTTCGGCGGCTACTTTGCCGGTTGTTATCCTGCCGCCGTCAATGGTGGTAGTGCCGCCTGCTTTCAGGGAGTTTATGGTGACGTAGCCGCTCAGGTTGAGCCGGTTTGCCTGGATAAGTATGCTTTCAGAGGTCTGGTTGATTTTTGATATGATTTCATTCTCACCGACCTTTGTTGCCACTTCGAGTTTTATGGAATTGGCGGTCTGTTGTATCTTGGATACGCTGCCTTCGACATTCCTGATAATGCGCTCGACCGACACGGCGGACCTCGACGCTTCCTGTATGGTGCTGTTCAGCTCGTCGGAGAGGTTTTCTTCGCCGAGGTTATTTAGGGTATAGCGGAGCTGCTTTGTGAGCTGGAACAGGTATTCCAATATCTGCCTGCGCTCGGCTGCACTGTCCAGATTGGAATTGCCGATGTCGGGCAAGTCAAAACCGGTGAAGGCCATCACAACTCACTCCCTTGCTCAATGGTTTTGGTGATGGAGTAGATGCGGCAGTCACCGTTGCCGCTTATGCGGATCCGCATGGTGTCGCAACGCCTGGGGAGTATGGGCGCTGTGAATGAGCGCTTTACAGTAGCGTTTATAAGGTATTTTTCAATCCAGATACCGTCATGGTCATATTGAACCTCTATGCGTATCAGGGTGCCGAGGGTGGCTTCTACCCGGAATTGGAGTTTGCTTACATACTTATGGTCGGGATACTCCATTCCTATGTCCCCGGTTTCCGCGAACCAATCAAAAGGGGCTTCATGCGCTGCTGCATCGCCGTATACGGATGTGTCACCATTTACCGAGTATATGGTATTGTCAGCTATGAAATAGAGCTCCTTGCCGAATGTGGCAAAGTAGGTAATATGCCTATTGTCCTCTTTGTGCCAAAGCCTATGAGCGGCATCGTACACGAACAGGGTATGACGGCCATCAGCATTCTCCATGCAGATGTAATACTTGGAGCCAAAAGCACCCGCCACGGCGTTTTTATATTTTTCCGCGCCGAGTGCTTCAGATATAGATTGAGGGAGTGATGCACTATACGCACATACATCGTGTGCGGACTTATAGAACAATGTCTCATCGACGATAATTAGGCTTTTCTCACTGCCCTTCTCTACACCGCGGCACACGGTATTGGTGAGTTGGAAATTGCTCGGCTTTGAACCGTATATTTCATGGATTACATCTTCCTTGAAGAACAGCACATAGCCGAGATGCGTACAGGCGCCGGTGAAGTCGCCGGGGGAGCCGACAGTCATCGTGAAACTGTCAGTAGATATGCCCATGAACCTGTACCAGTTTTTAGGGTCGCCAAGAGCGCAAGCATATATTTCGTGTTTTGCGCTGGAGCAGCCCCACACGCGATTTTCGCTTTCGGTGAGATAATCCATGTCTGGTATTTTACGCTCTATCGTGACGGCTGCTGTGTCGGTTGCAACCGCGTCTATTATGGCAGTGACGAGTATATAGTCGTTGCCGACGCCGTACAGTATAAAGTCGCCGTTGAGGTCTGTGTTGGTGAGCCCGGATATGGTAACACCGTCATGCTCGGCAAACCCTGCGCCTATGCCAGTAGCGCTAACCTTGACGTAAGTGGTGGGAATGCTTGCCCATGTACCGTAGGTAGAGGAATATTGTTTGAGTACATGGGGCTTTGAATTGGTATCTATCCATAGTGCGCCATCGTCAGGAGAGGCCGGAGCGGTTGCGCCGGTGGAGTAGCTTGTATAGGCAGTACCATCGTTTTTGCAGAGCGTAAGGTTTACCGTGCCGGAGGTCGTGACCTTATTGCCGAGGCTGCCATAATCGCCAGTTGCCGTGTTGTAGTATGCTTTGTCAGGCCATATTAGGATATATGCACCCATAGCGACAAATGTTTTAGGGCTGTCAGTCAAGGAAAAACCGGCGACGGCACTGCCGTCGTAGTAGAATGTAGTGCCGTCCACCCATGCCAGCTTGTTATGTGCAAAAAGGCCGTTTGGCTTCGTCAGGGAGCGCACACGGCCTCGGACACTTCGCGGTGATAAGACGGGGTAGTGGGTTGACGTCATGTTCTGCATATCGCTGAACTCGTTGTTATTGATACGCAGGTTATGATTATATCCCCCAAATTCGCTTATCATTTCGCGGGAGGTATTCAGTTCGGATAGCGAAGGAAGAAAGCCCATATCAATACCTCAATCCAGTGTAATAATGAGTCTGCTTGGGTCTGTGGCTGCGGTTATACCAGTTTGCAAAATCGGATAGCGCAATGTTGTACATGACCATGGAATTGTTGTACCGAGCCAGTTCCGCGTTGTGATAATCCACCTGCGCCATAAGGTACTTGATATAAAGGTCATCGTAGGGGTTCGGAACCATGAGCGCGGTGTCCATATCACCATCTGGTGAATACGGACCGTGAGCAACGTCATCGGTATCCTCATGCCATTTGATGACTTCCTCGTATATTCTGCCCTCGACGTCAGAGAGCCAGCGCACGAGGGTTTCATCGTCGTACTGGTTTTCCTTAATAGACCTTAGTTGTGCGATTGCCTCGGATATCTTCATAAAACCTCCAATAGTGCGGTGCGCTGGGCTTGAACCAACGTGTGGGCCTACCCACGCCGCATGAAGGGGCCATGGGCCCCATTGGTTATACAGGTTCGCTCATCCTTGCTTCTTCCTGGAGGGCGAGTAGCCGATTCTGTGTACGCTCGTCCTCGTCTATGGAATTTTCCAGTACTTCCTTTATGCAGCGGGGAATCTTCACTCGCTTGCCGAACGGCACGAATACGCTTATCTCGTTCACGCTGACATATTTTCCGTTTTCCTTACTGCGAGGATCGCGGGGGAGCTTAAACTCAACATATTCGCGGGGATCATCCTTTGCGGGGGGTTCGACGGCAGCAGAAGCCTCCTCAACTGCGGGTGCGTTATCGGCAGCAGGAGTTGTGGCAACAATCTCATCGAGAGCAGCTTTGTTTGCGTTCTTACTCATGGGTTACTCCTTCCTGGTTAGTTGGCAGCAGCGTAAGGCTCTGTCTCGGAGCAGTGCTCAACGCGCACCATGTACTCCTCAACAAGACGTTCTGCAACCTTGGTTGCTTTCCAGCCGGTGGTAGCTCTCTGGTTCAGAGGGTCAGCAGTACCGCCGGAGCCGAGCTGCTTTATAATGTGCTGCAATCCGCCGTTTTTGAGAGCAGTCCTGCCGTATGCGTTCTGCGCTACGAACAGAGTGCAATATACGGCCTTGCCGCTCTTGGTCGCGCCCTTGCCTGTTATCTTCGCGCCTGCCGCGAGACTGGTGACGGCGGTGCCTATAGTCAGGGTAGTGTTGCCGCCGGTAGTAGCTATTGCGGTGATGGTGTTAGGCGAACCGTTGATATATACGGGTATGGGCTCTGCGGGAGTAGCGGAGGTCAGCTCCTCGTTGATGACAATACTGCTGGAGCTGGAGTTTATAGCGGTCTTTACGCTAAGCACTCCCAGACCGTCGCTTATGGCTGCGGGACCGATAATACGCGCCTCGGTGGATTCGACGAAGCGAACACCGCCGAGCTTGCCGATTTCGCCATTGTAGATGTTATCGGGCTGTGCGTACTTATGCACATCGATCCAGCCGTCGGATAACATAAGGTCACACGACACGTTGGGATGGACTATGGCGACGTAGCAGTCATTGATGGGTACAGCATTCATGCGCCGGAGTTTGGCTGCCGCTTTGAAGATGACGCGAGTGGTAAGCAGCGCGGTATCATCAAGGTCGGCGCGGGACAGTACCTCGGTTTCGGCGCCTGCGGCAGAAACCTTGGGCGCATAGGATACGTTTGTGCCGGCGGTGATGACGTCGCGAGTAATGGTGTCCAAAGTGCGGCCTGCCTGTGAGCCGAGCAGCTTGGTAGCCTGTTCGATCTGAGGGTCGACATGGGCGAGCTCCAGTATATCGGAGATGGTGATGTAGTAACCGTACTGGCCAACCTCGGCGGTCAGGGTGCTCATTTCCAGTTTGCCGCCCTTGGGGGTAACGCCTTCAATGAGCTGGTTCAGCGCCTTGGGTAGGGGCAGATACTTGCGGAATTCGATAATCTTACCGCCGTGCTTCGGTATGTTGTACTCGTCGCCAAACTGATCATGCACGAGCTGGGGCTCTGCGTAATCTATCAGCCTGTCCTCATAGTAGGTTTTCATACCGTCGGTCAGACCGGGGGATTTGGTGGTCTGCACGTTAAGGTCAACGTCGAACAGGCGCAGATTGAGCCTTAGATAGGGTCTGATGTTAAACATTTAATTCTCCTTTCTGATTTGAGGAGAACCATCTTAAAGGGTTATGATTTCTCCTCTTGCGACGCGCCGCGAGATTTCCTCGCGGTCTTTTTTCGTAAACTTGGTTGGGTCTGTTTTTGTGATAGTAGCCGCACCGGTGCTGTTTGCTCCGTTCTCGGCGGGTCTCATCCCCCTCGCCATGATGTCGTTCACAGTCTTTTGAGATATCTGTTGGGCGGTGTACTGCATAGCGCCGGACATGATATCGTCCATGTGTACGACCATGTAAGCGTTCTTTACGTCCACACCGGATTTCAGCAACGACAAAAACCTTTCTGCTGTAGGAGATTGCTTAGGGTCAACTTCGCGCTGGAAGTCAAAATTGGGGTATGTCTTTTTGCAGTCCTCACCCTGTTCCTGCCACATAGCGTATATGCGGTCTGCGTTTTGCTGTCGCTGCTGCTCCTGGGCTGCACGGCGAAAGCTCTCATTTTCGCGCTCCAGCTTCTTGATGTTTTTTAGCTGCTCCACGGTCAGTCCCTTCGAGATGGCCTCTTCCTCGTAGTAGCTATCATCATCTTCAATTGCCTTAACGAGGGCATCAGCGTCCGTGCCGTCAACGCCGTATTTCTGAGCAAGCATATTGAGTACTGGATTCAATGCGTCGAACTGCTCAGATTTTGCCCTGAGACCGTCGAGCTCCTTAAACCGAGCGTTGATGTTTTTTTGCACATTGGCGTCGTACAAATCTTTGTATTCGCCCTTAATGAGCTTGTCGAACTCGGCTTTTCGGGCTTCTTCCACATTTGAGGTGACAGCCGCGCCGGACTGTGCTGCTCCATTTTGGGAACCGTTGGGGGTGGTTCCGTATTGAACGTTGGCAAGGGGGTTGCTTTTGCCTGCCTTGCTGCCGGCTGCGGGTAATGCTGCGCCTTCTGCGCCGCCAGCGTTTCCACCGCCTTCTCCGTCAAACAAGTGCAGATTCATGAGCAGATAGTTTTTCATGCGTAATCCTTTCCTCGGGTCTTTCCCCGGCGTCATACTTGGCTATTTACCCAGCGTCAGCGGTCTTTCCCGCCGTCTCTGAGGTCTTTCCCTCGCGTCTGGAGGTATGATATACGAGACTGCGATCTCTTTTCTCCCTGTTTTTGGCCTGATATGTTACAAAATTCCGGATATTTTTGCGCTATCATAGCAAAGCCACGCATGATTACGTTGAAAATCACGATTATCTGCGCATTGCTCTCGGCACTGCATACGGCTTTTAGAGCAAACATGCCATCGTTCTGCATTACATCCAGCTCCTCCAGCATTCCCGTATCCTGCTGCTCCAGCATGGAATCCCACAAGGCATATACGAGTGTTGAGCAAGCAGAGCACACGATGTCAGGACCGCCGGGATTATACCCGGCGTGGCCCATCACCTTTAGCTCAAAGGTGTTTTTGTTATGTTCATAGTCAACAGTGGTCATATACCGCCTACGCTTTCGGTGTGGCGTTTTTTGCCGCCCTTGTTCTGGCCGCGCCTGCCGTGCTGCTCATACCGGCGTTTATAGAGCCGAGTATATTAGGTTGCATCTCTGGCCTGGCTGCATTGCCCTGTGGGGTCTGCTGAGCATTCATGCCGACAAGCTGCATTATCTGCTGGTAGTAAGCGCTGCCTTTTATCGCATCGAGCTCCTGCGCCATGGCAAGCGCGAGTTGTGATAGCTGCTGCACCTGCTGATATAGCGTCTGGTTTTGCGCTATCCTCTCACGTACTTCTTCAATTCCCTCAAACTGCATCATGTCGAGGGCGGCGAGTGCCTGGTCTGCAAGGTCTGGCCTGAAAAAGCCCATGCCGTAAAATTCCTTGGCGCGTTCATTTTGCGCCGCCGTAGCAAACGGCGATGCTTTTTGCGCGGACACCTTGATGTCGAATATTGGTACACGGTATCCTAAATCAATGCCGAAGTCGTTACCTTGCGGCTTACCTGCTATTTGATCGCCGGAGAACTCCACGAACCGCATAGCGCCTTCATTTCCGATTATGCGGAAGAACCGGGGATATTTATAGAACTGCCGCGTAAGCTCCAGTACGAGGTAGTCCACCTCCACGCAGGCCCGGTACGCACTCTTAATCATGTCGCGGGAGAGTTTAGAGCCTGCCTCCTGCAATGCTGCTATTGCAGACGCTGCCGTAACGCCGGAGCTTGTACCGCCCTGTGAAAAATCTCTGTTGCCGGAGGTCTCCTTCAGTTCGTCGATTTTGTTTTCGCGAACTCCAACGTAGATATCACTGAGGGGAGGGCAATCCATGGATATCACACAATCGCGTGGATCTCCCGACCCGTAGAAATGAACGAAATCACAGGTGGAATCGCGGAACTCTTCGATGTTGATATTGCCGTCGCCGCGAATCCAATACCGCTGCCGCGAACCCATGACGGAGTGCCGTAAAATGGCCTGGTCGAGTTTGTCTATGTAGATCTGCGGGCTTTTACCGACGTCGATATAGCCGAATCCGGCCGGAGTATTCTCAAGCGGAAACAGGATATCCATGACGAAGGGATATTTGCCGTGGTCGTAGTATCCGCGCTGTGCGTATGCCGGATCATTCTCGGACGCATACAGTACCTCGCCGCAGCAGAATTTGCAGTAGTGCAGTATTGTTTTACCCGCCTCGTTGCGTACTTTGTAATACCAATCAACAACGACAACCTTGTCGGAGGTGTCGGCGTTGTCCTCGTAAACATACTTAGGTGTCTCCAGCGTGGGATACTGACCAACCTTATCGGCCATAAAGGGATACTGGCCGATGAGCATTTCCCGGTTTTCGATTCCGACATGGAACAGGTGAGGAGAGTGCTGGATATCGCTTATGCCGGATTCCCAGTATAGGTTTAGCACGTCACAGGCGCGGATATCTATCTCTCCCAGCCCATTGTTCTTCATGGCGTCCCAGAAAACGCCATATACGCCGCTGCCGCTCTTGAGCTTGCGCCACCAAACGGTAGAATACGCATCCTCAAACCTGTTCTGCTCGAGAATGACGGGGAGCACATCCGATAATACGTCTGCATCATTTACATCGCCCTTTTCGCGTGGCAGCACACACGGTTCGGGAAGATTGTCCATGGCATCGGCGTGTTTGTTGGCGATGCAGTTGAACAGCCATGCCGAGGCCGGTTCTGGGTCATCGGGGTTGCTTTTCACTCCGCGTATAACTTCCCATTGGCGCAGGGTAAACCACTTTTCATTCTCCACAATGCGGTTGTTGAGGCTATCCTTGCCGGATTTATACTTCTGGAGTATGGCCTCGGCCTTGGCGACCTCTTCCTTGCCGACAGGCCCTATGCGTCCCGGAGCAGCTTGTGCGGTATCAGCCGCGGGTGTGCCCTGCTGTGGTAACGGGAGTTGTGCTCCTTCCGTCTCTTGTGTTCTGGGCGGGAATTTTGGCATTGCTTAAAACCTCCTTATTGCCTGTAAAAGGCGTATTTGTCTTTAATGGTGGTATCCGTCCACAGGTCGAGCGGGTCGAACTCCTTGGGCGGTTGCAACTCGTTCTTGCGCGCCGCAATAGGATTGTTCATCATCACATAACGGCACTCGTCGTATATGTGGTCTTCCTGAGATGTGTCGATGTCCTCGACGTGCTTGGCATCGTAAACCAGAGCGGGGATAGTCCTTATAAAATGCTTGCAGGTATTGAAGCAGTAGAACATCGGTCTGCCGTCCTTACCGAATGCCAGCCGAAAATGATACTGCATCTTTCCTGCTATGCGGGTGTTGTCACCCGGTGCCCATGAGATAAAATTCGGGGAGGTCTCCATCATGGCGGCTATGCTCATGCCTCGGCTCTCATCGAATATTGACGGGTCGGCTACTCCGTAGATCTGACAACCCTTGAGGTTGGGTTCTTCGGCCTCTATGCGCCTGATGTTGGCTGCTATCTCGGCGGGCTGCATCTGCACACCGACATTAGGCTCACCAGTGCTACCGTAATACTCAGCTATCCGATACAACCTCCCGTCAGGATCTACTGCATACCAGCCCACGCTGAATGGGCGGGAGAAACCGAAATCGAATCCACGGTATCGCGTCCAAAATCCCGGAATACGGAATGGCTTGATAACGTGGGTGCAAAGATGATCATCATAGTGCGCGGGATCGTCGCGCCATTCCCTAAACACCTGCCCGCTGAAGCTGTTCCAGTCTCCATACAACAAAGCGTCGCGCTCTGCTGTGGGCATCATGGCGAGGTTTGCCAAGTAATTCCGGTCATTGTCCAGCAGTTTTTGGTTGTCAAAAACGGTAGCCGGTACAAATATCCGTTTGCGCTTTAATTTGAGCGGACCGTCAGGGGTTACAACGGTATACTCGCCTGTTATTGGGGTGAGAGGCGGCGCTGCTGTGATGAATCTATCCTTTACCCAGCCATGGCCTATGCCGCCCGGGTTGGTGGTTGCTCTGATATATACTCTGGTGCCGGGGCCGCCCGGCCTGTTACGACTCATTAGGTAGCTGTACTCCTGCCATGTGAAATGTGTCAGCTCATCGAATGCTACAAAATCGTACCTCTTGCCTTGATAGTTGGTGCGGTCCTGCTCACGCTGCATGGAGCCGAAATATACCTTGGCGCCGCTGGGGAACCGCCAGAAATGGTCCGTGTGGTTATATCGCGCCCTGGGGAAAGCAGGCTTATATATATCCTTGCTGCGGTCTATAAGCTCTGAAAGCTGCGGGTAGGTTTTGCGAAAAATGATAGCGCGATAATGCGGGATATTGACCTGCCGCAACGCCTCCGCGAGCAGGGCATCGGACTTACCGCCCCCGGCAGCCCCACCATACAGCGCCTCATATTCAGGCCGCTGCTGGAAAAGCTGCTGCTTGGGTTGTGGCGTCCATACTACATTACGTTTGTGCATCGTCATCCTCCAATACCGGGGCCAGCTCGACAACACCGGTATCGCTGTCGCTGCCATCCTCTGCGGCTGCTGCCGCCGCCTTAGATTTGTCGAGCTTCAATCGCTCGGCGGCTATATCCATAGCACTGCGCTCCTGCACGGTGGGCAGATCGTATACGCTGCGCATGACGCAGGCGAGATCCTTCAGCGCTCCGGTGAGGTCTCTGATCGCTTTTGTGTCAACTTTGTCCATGGTGCGGCAGTCCGCGTCCCATGTATCACCGTCGCGGGTCTGTATGATATGCCTGTGAAACTGGTCTGTATCACTGAATATCTCGGCAATTACCTCGCTCATGCTGTCGGCGGCTTGTTGCAACCGGTCTAATTTACGCGCGTTCGCGCTGGACGTCTTTGTGGCGGTCTTTTGTACGGTCTTGACGACAACAGTGTTACAGTACCGTTTACGCTCGTCAGGCCAGCCCTCGCGCCTTGCCCTTTCCGCGAGAGTGCGCCACGAAACGCCACGTTTTTCTGCGAGTGACCTGTACGATATGTCTGTGGTAATGTATTCACTCTTGATGCTGTTCCAGTCCGGTTTAGCCATGTTACACCCTCCGTGTAACAACTGTACTCATGTTACAGGCCGGATTTCTCCCCGTTTTTGTACAAAAAAATGGAACAGCCCGGTAAAATACCGGGCTGCATCCACTATAACAAAGGAGGCACATGCAGCGCTGAGCGGGCGCTTAATGTAAGGTTACATCATAGGAGACCTCTAAGTCTCCCTTTTCGCGGAAGTTTTTTGCCACACATTTTCCCTGCCCACAAGGGGCAGAGATTTTAGATATTGGATTAAACGCAGAAGCCGAAGGCCACGCCACCCGAGTAGCTGGCAGAGTAGTAGTTGGCTGTCCCGTCCGAGTACACAACGCAGAAAGAGTTGGTGTAGCCGGAATTAGGAGAGCGAAGCCACCAGAACGTTCTATCTCCGTCCGCATCATAAACATAGCGGTCTTTCGCTGTGGCAAAGCCTTCATAACGCTCGCCCTCTTCTACGGGAGAGTATATCGCACTTCCGAATACTTCGCTTTCGGAAAACAGGAACAGGCGGCAGGGCAGCTCGTAATCCTCGCCGTCGGAATTAGAGCATTTCTTTGTGACGGTGCGTAAAAAGGGGAGCACTTCCGCGGGCAACCATTCGTCGGGCGTGTCGGTCAGCCTGGCATTGAGAGAGGCGTTCTTATAACCGCCGGGACAGCTGCCATCATGCATTGCAGCTCGGACGTCGGTAAACGTGCTGCGGAGTGTGATGGTATTTTTTTTATTGGTTATCGTGTCCGTGTCGTGGCCTATGCCTATGATTTCAAACACAGTTCCGCCCACGGTGATGGTGTCGTGAACCTTGTAGTACTCCTCGGCCTTGCCCGAGAGGGCTATGCGGGCCATTCGCGCTATCTCATTTTCCGGTATGTATTCATCCGCCGGAGCTATGCCCAGCTCGTGAAGCTGCTGCTCGGTCAGCTCGGTCTTTTTGCCGTTGATGCAGAGATAATTATTCATGTTTTTTTCCTTTCTGTCTGGTGAGATTGATGTATTCGACTATGGTTTTTATCGCTTCTTCGCAGCCGTAGCACACGACGGCGAGGTAGCCGTTGCGGTTGAGTGCATCCAGCCAGCGCACTTGATTGGGCTGAGGCTTGTTTTTACCGACCTTGAGCTCTATGTAGAGCCCGGCGTAACGTTCGCAGGGGAGCGGCAGACAGATATCCGGTACGCCGGCCTTAACGCCTGCTGCTTTGAGCTTACCGCCGGTAATCTTATCCCTGGCTCCGCCGTTGGGTATGTGAAACATATACTCAAGCTCGGGATATACGGCCTGCTCGTAGGCGGCCCACCGAAACAGGGCTATTTGCTCGTTCTCTTCGTAGTGCTGCATGGGGTCTCCTCCTGATAACTGCACTCCCAGCCGTATCGCCTGCGCCCGCAGATAGGGCAGGTGATCTTTTCGTTCACGCCTGCGGGGCGAAGCAGCAGGAAGCGGGGGTTGTCCCGCCGCTCAGCTTCGGCACACGGGCGGCATCTGAGCATTGTCATCGTCGTTTGTCCTCCTTCTCGGCGTATTCTTTTTCGAGCAGCGCAGCATAGGCGCAGACTTTTGCATAGCAATATCGTTCACAACACTGTATTTGGTGTCTCCGTTTTTGTCCTCTTCTCCTGAATCTGGTGACATTTGATGTGTCGGGAGACAGCCCCTCGCATGTTATCGACGTCGGCGTCTCCCGTTGGTAGTACGGGCAGATAATCCGCGGTGCGTTAGCATTGTTGGGCATTACGTGCCTCCTGTATCTTGTGTTCACGGTGCGCCTTCAGACGCTCAAGTGCCTCCTGCGGGTCGATGTACCCGATGTCCAATCGTCCCGCCGCACAGTCCTGAAGATAGTCATATTCACCCAGCTCGTCCGGGCTGTCGATGTGATAATATACCCAGTCCCGGACTATCCTGTTGACGTACTTTACAACGGCCTTTACGCCAAAAACAGCGGCGAGGTCTATCGCGTGTCCGATGATGGCCACTTTGTTGTTAAGGACGGCTGTGCGGGATATTGCCGCGACCTCTGCGGTTGTTGCGTCCCGCCCGAAAGCTGCGCGGTACGACGCCGCGACAACACGCTCCGCCTCCGCATACGCGCGCGCGGTATCGTCCTCACCATCGTCATCATCATCTGTATGGTACGGTTTAGGTACGGTAGCCGCGTGACAATCGGTTTTGTCACGCGTGACATCTGCGTGACAGGTGTCGGAAGCGTCACGCTGCCGGTCACGCCGTCTACGTTGCCTGTCGCGCGCTTGCGAGCGTGACGCCTCACGCTTGGCGAGCAGCATCCCTACGCGCTCGTCCCAGTCGTGTATCATGTAGTTGCAACCGTCGTAATCGAGGAGCCTTGCGTCGAGCAGTGCATCGATGAGCTTCTGCGGTTTGCCCCTGAAACGCATGATCTCGGCTATGGTCGCAACATCCTGCTCGCTGAATCGCCCATCCTCGCGGTTATTGAGCGCCCATACCCACAACCTGACCAATTTACCGACGATTAGGTCTTTGTCCGCTTTTAGGGCGGTTGCAACCGCCAAAACCTTCTTGTGGTCGGGCAGCGTGTCGTGCAGCTCTATCCATGCCATGCTATCACCTCACTAAAGCTCATAAGGGGCGAAGCATAGCCCCGCCCCAAACAGGTAGTTAATCAACAGTAGTATGCTTGACATTTGTGTCGGGCAGGCGCTTTGCCATGTCGCAGAGTTTGTTCAATATATCGTCCGGGACCTCTGCCGCCCTTGCAATGGTAAGTTTTGTTTTTTCCAGCGCCGCGATAAAGGCGGCTACCTCCTTGCTGCTGTTGGCGGTCAGTTTTGTCATACAGGCAACTCCACCCTTTTCCGAATCCCGGGTTAACAGGCTGAAGCCGTCGGTTTTAATGCACTGCTCAAATCCGTTGTCGTCAGTGATAGTAATCCTATACATGATGTCTGTCCTCCTTATAGCTTTGATATGTTGATGCGGCGCTCGGTTCGCGCTGCGACTTGGTACGCTTTTTTCTCGATGGTCTTGACCTGCACAAGATGTGTTTCAGTAACTACCTTCTCGCGGTCGCCCATACAGGCTTTTATCTGATCTGACAGTTCGTTATACGCCTTGTACTGCGGTGCGAGAGCTTCTTTCTGGAGTATGAGGCTTTCCAGCTCACCGTCATCTATCTCCGCCTCTATGCAGGAGTGGTCGGCGGGGCATATATGCTTCATGGAGCATTCCTCGCACACGGTTATGTCCGGGCAGGCCGGGGGCAATGTCTTGCCGGTGGCGTCGTTCAGGGCGGCGTATACGCGCTCGCCCTTGCGCAGCATTGCGTCTGCTCTATCCCAGTCAAAGGGCACCTCGATGACCTTGATCTCGCCGGTGAGCTTGTTCGTCAGGACGAAGAATCCTTTTTCCTTTTCGAACTTCCACATGTAGACGAGGAGCTGGGAGGGGTAGGCTCGCACATAGTGCTTCTTGGAGGCATAAAAATCCTCGACGCAGTTGAGCTTAACCCATTCGAACGGTGACAGCCCTTTAATTTCTGCTGGGAACAGCTCGCCCGTCTCGGGGTCTTTGATGCGGATATCCTCGCGGCCTGTTATGAGCGGGTTTTCTACCTTCCAGCTGCGCTGTGTGGGAGTGATTACTTCAAAGCCTGCGGCTTTGAGCTTGTTTATGGTGTATTCCTCTATCGAATTGCCCAGGTCGAATATGTTCTGGAGGCCGTAGTCGTGAGGCTCCTGCTCGTCCCAGTGACGGATGAGCAGATAGAGATACCTCTCGCAAGGGTGGCCTATGTTGGATGCTCTGAGGTTGTTGCAGGGGTAGACCTTGATACGGCTCTCTACCTCGTTGCGGATGGCCGCTTGAATAGATTGTGAACTTAACATATATTGCGTACCTCCTCATAGTTACGGTCAAATACAATGATGTCTACGCCGTGCTCACGGGCGTATTTTGACTTATTGCCACCGGTAATAACCTTGCAAGATGCTGCGTTATATACGCTGGCGTAGTCGTCGTTGATGGTCATAACGAGCTTGTCGCCCTTGTTGTATTTGTCGTTCCAGTCGTGCAGCGCTTTCAGGATAGTAATGAGCTGCTTAACCGCCGTGCTGGTCATTACGGTTCCTCCGTAGGAGGAATGTAGTCATCCTCGGGTTCGGGTGTGGGCGCTGGGGGATTCTTCTGACACTTACGGCACAGCCTACGTCCGAAGCGGCCTTCCGAGTAACTCGCTTCCGCTTGCGTGATAGCCGCTCCGCAAGCGGTGCAGGTGAGCCCGGTAACCGCTGCGCTTCTGCCAGTGCCGCCCCTGCTGCCTTCCTTGAATGTATAGCCGGTCAACTTCTGGGTATTCACGCCGCCCTTTTCGAGGGTCTCGATGTCGATGTTGCGAAGGCCGGGCAGCAGACGCTTGATGCCGTTGTTCAGGCAGTTGGTGTACGCGGCTTTTTTGACGTCGTTTGCGTCTACCTGGTCAGGGCCTTTGTGTTTGGGGTTTGCCGAGCTGTCCCGCAGGGTCGCTTGCCCGGTGAAAAATTCGTCCCTGCCCGAGCGTGAACCGTCGCACTCTATTTCCGTGCTCCCCATTCGGAAAACCATGCGATAGGTGAAGGACGGATACCCGTCGTCAAGCTCGCGCTGCACGTCGAGAATCTTCCAGCCTATGCCGAACAGCCTGGCAACCTTTGTTGCGCCGCTCTCCTGCAAATAGGGCTTGCCGCCGATAATCACCCAGTCGTGGGCGGTAGTAATTTTGATGGCTGCCATCATCATCTTGTTGAGGGCTGCGACGAGCTTGTCCGCTCGTTCCGCCATGACAATAATGGCGTCAACGTCGTAATTGGCGATGTCATCAGGCAGCACTGTTATCATGTTGGTGCTTTCGTTGATCTGCTCCATGTGTTTCCTCCTGTTCGTTGTCGTCGTGGGTATCCCGGGTATCGTTGTCGTGCTCACAGTCGCACCGCTCACCGGGGTCGAGTGCCGCGCCGCAATGCGGGCAAATTTTATAGTTCATCTATTCCCTCCTTTCAAGATAACTGGTTATCAAGTGCTGCATACCGGCCTGCATGGTATCAAAGCCAGCGGCACGGAACGCCTGTTGCAACTGCTCAAACACCGTCTTTGACAGCCTGCACTGGATGCGGGAAGGCAGTCGGCGGCGGTCTGGTCTGCGGGGCGCTGAGAGCGTCCTTTGAAATGCGTCCTCCAACATCTGCTCGGCGTCGTTGACGAGGCGCACTCCATACTTTTCGGGGTTTTCCACCTTGGAATTGAGATACTTGTCGTATCCGGGATACCGCTCGCGTATCACGTCTACGACCTGACTTGCGTAGATGCCGCGCTCTTCGCGGAATTCTTTGATGTGCAACATAGCTGCCTCCTTTCCTGCTGCTACAATGCCATTGCGCCGCTCAGCATTAACAGCCCCGCTCCGCTCAGAAAGACGGCCTGCCCGAGGTCTGGAATTCCGGGGGCGCAAAGGACAAAGAAGAAACCGATGATGAACTGAAGAGGAATTATGACGTTCCGGGCAAAGGTTTTGGCGTTCCAGCGGTAGTGTTTCATGCTTCCCCCTCCGTTACCGTGCGCCGCCTCCCCCTGCGGCGCACGTTCTCCATGGTTGTGCGCTGCCCGATTTCGGCGCTGTACTCAAGGCGTTGGTTAGCGTCCAGTTTGCCGGTTCGTCCCTTGACGAGCTCTTTCCTGATGCAGGTCTGGCTTACGCCCAGGAAAAAACAGATGTCCTCAATCCTGTCGCCTTGAGCGTACAGACGTTCTATCTGCCGTCTGTCGTCGTAGGTCAGGAGCTTGTACTGCTTCACGTTTTATCGCCTCCTTTATACAAAAACAGAGTGTAAATAAGCATTTATCTTATTTGCACTCTATGTTACAATTCGCAAGCACAGAAAAACAGCGAATATACTGTTGACAAATATCCCGAATGTGATATAATAACCAACGGCAAAGCAGAAGCAGCCCGCTTCTCACCCGCCGGCAGAATTCAGCCAGGCGCGGTAAATACAGGCAAGGATTTGAGCTAATGTATTCGGCGGGTCTTCAGGCCCGCTGAATTTTTTATATGGAGGTGTCCACCATAGCCAAGGAAGAACTTCAGATCAACGAGGAGATCCGCGATAAGGAAGTGCGCCTTATCGACGAGAACGGCAACCAGCAGGGCGTTGTTCATAGCGACGTCGCTCTTCGCATGGCCGAAGAAGCGGGGCTTGACCTCGTCAAGATAGCCCCTCAGGCCACGCCGCCCGTATGCAAGATAATGGACTACGGCAAGTACAAGTTTGAGCAGGGCAAGCGGGAAAAGGAAGCCAAGAAGAACCAGAAGGTCATCGATATAAAGGAGATACGCCTTTCCGCCACTATCGATACCCACGATATGGAAGTTAAAGCCAAGGCAACCGAAAAGTTCCTCAAGAACGGGGACAAGGTAAAGGTGAGCATCCGATTCCGGGGCCGCCAGATAAAGCACGGCGACCTGGGACTGGACGTAATGGACACTTTCTACGATATGGTCAAGGACAGTGCTGCGATCGACCGCCCTGCTAAGCAGGAGGGACGCAATATGTTCATGATATTAACACCAAAAACCAATTAATACAGGAGGAATACCCCATGCCGAAAATCAAGACCCATAGGGGTGCCGCAAAACGCTTCAGCGTTACCAAGTCCGGCAAGATCAAGAGAGCAAAGGCCTATAAGAGCCACATTCTTACCAAAAAGACCACTAAGCGCGGCCGCAGACTGCGTAAGGGCGGCTTTATTGCCGAGTGCGAAGCCAAAAAGGTTCGCGAGCTGATACCTTATAAGTAGGAGGAAATGAATCATGGCAAGAATAAAGAGAGCAGTTAATGCCGTTAAAAAGCGCCGCAAGGTCTTTAAACTTTCAAAGGGCTACTATGGTGCTAAGAGCAAGCAGTACCGTGCAGCTTCCCAGCAGGTAATGCGTTCCATGGCTTATGCCTACGTTGGCCGTAAGCTCAAAAAGCGCGAGTACCGCAAGCTTTGGATCGCACGTATCAACGCCGGCGCACGCATCTGCGGCACCACTTACAGCCGCATGATCGACGGCCTGAAGAAGGCTGGCGTGGATGTGAACCGCAAGGTTCTGGCCGATCTCGCCGTAAACGATATGGCGGCCTTCAAGAAGCTGGCCGATATCGCTGTCGAGGCAAGGGCCTAATAAGCTTAAATAAAATAGCGCAGTCAGAAACGGCTGCGCTGTTTGATTAAAGGGAGGATGCGCCAATGCTTATACAGAGCACCCGTAATCCAACGGTAAAGCTTGCACGTTCACTGCTTACCAAAAAGGGCCGAAGGGAGACGGGGCTGCACCTGATAGAGGGCGAAAGGCTTGTTGCGGAGGCCGTTTCCTCAGGCGCGGAGATAGATTCGCTGTTCGTCGAGGAGGGCCGTAAGCCTGTGTATTGCCCGAATGGCAGCGTGTATCAGGTGACGCGGCATGTCCTCAAGAGCATGACGGATACTGACAACCCGCAGAGCGTCTGCGCGGCGGTAAAGACCCCGGATATTAAGCTCCCGGACGAGTATCCGGAAGGCCTTATAGTGGCGCTGGACTGCGTGCAGGACCCGGGTAATATGGGGACCATAATACGCACAGCCGATGCTATGGGTGCTGCGGGGCTTCTTTTGAGTTCCGGCTGCGCAGATCCATTTGGCCCAAAGGTGCTGCGTTCTACAATGGGCAGCATATATCATCTGCCCATATGGCAGGGTGAGCTTGCTGCTGAGCTTGTAAAGCTGAAGTCTGAGGATTTCAGGCTGATATGCGGCCACCTCGCAGGAAACGAGATATTGCCCGACCCCGGCCGCCGCTGTGTGCTTATAATAGGAAACGAGGGCAACGGAGTGTCAGATGCTGTGGCGGCGCTGTGCGATAAATACAGGCTGCCCATGTTCGGAAGGGCTGAGAGCCTCAACGCCTCGGTAGCCGCCGGCATAATGATGTATGAAATAGCTAAGGAAATGCGAAAATAGGCGCTTTTAAAAAAGAAGGTGTGAGCTGTATGTGGCTTGTATGCGCCATACTGAGCGCGGTGTTCGCCGCCGCGACGTCCATACTTGCCAAGGTAGGCATAGAGGGTGTTGGCTCCAACCTCGCCACGGCCATACGCACTATGGTAGTTGTGGTGATGGCGTGGATTATGGTGCTGATCACCAATCAGCAGGGCGGAATAAGCGGGATAACGCCCAAGAGCTGGCTGTTCCTGTGCCTGTCCGGCCTTGCCACCGGCGCGTCGTGGCTCTTCTATTATAGGGCCATACAGATAGGCGAGGTGAGCAAGGTAGTGCCGATAGACAAGCTGAGCGTAGTCATAACGCTGATACTTGCGTTTGTGTTCCTGCATGAGAGATTCACATGGAAAAGCGCGGTGGGGGCCGCGCTCATAACCGCGGGGACGCTTGTAATGGTGCTGTAAAACTTCCAAGGATACCATCAGTTGACAAGAGCACAAACACCGTTTAAAAAGCAGGAGGTAAAGTGGACAACAAAAACAACTGCATTATTTGCGGAGCCGAGCTTGAGTATTTTAATTCGCCGAAAACGATAGAATGCGAGCTGTGCCACAGGATATTTCAGACTAACGCCGCCTGTAAGAACGGCCACTATATATGCGATAAATGCCACAGTACCAACGCTGTGGAGTTGATCCGCAGCGTGTGCGGCAGCACAAAGAGTAAAAACCCAATAGAAATAATGCGGAAGCTGATGGCACAACCTGCGGTGCATATGCACGGCCCGGAACACCACATACTCGTGGGCTCTGCGATTATATCTGCTTTTCATAACTGCGGAGGCGATGTGGATCTGAATGCCGCATTGGATGAAATGAAAAACAGGGGAGAGCAGGCGCCGGGTGGAATATGCGGGTTCTGGGGCTGCTGCGGTGCAGCAGTCAGCTGCGGAATGGCAATAAGCATAATAACCGGAGCAACGCCGCTTAGCGGGCAGGAATGGGGTTTAGCCAACCTTATGACGTCCGAAGCACTGGAAAGAATAGCGGCCATAGGTGGCCCGCGGTGCTGCAAGCGGGACAGCTTTATAGCTGTAAGCGCTGCGGCGGAGTTCATAGAAGAGAAATTCGGTATAAGGCTTGAAATGCCGGAAAAAATAATTTGCGGCTTTTATCCTATGAATGGACAGTGCCTTGGGGATAGATGTCCGTTTCATCCTTAAAAAAGCTGAAGATAAACAGAGAAGAGCCCCATTTAGGTGAGGCTCTTTCATATGCTTTATATTATGTTCTCGCCGCCCTTTGCCAGTCCGGGTATATCCCCACCTTGGCGAGCATATGGTACAGCTTGTGCATGGGCATACCGATTATGGTAAAATAGCAGCCCTCCACCCGCTTTACGAACACCGCGGCAGGGCCCTGTATGCCGTATGCCCCCGCCTTGTCGAGCGGCTCGCCGGAGGCTACATAGGCGCGTATGTCGGCCTCGGGTATATCCTCCATGGTCACCTCGGTGGTGTCATGGCATACGTCGCAGCCCTGATCGGTCAGTACCGCAACGCCGGTGTATACGGTGTGCGTTTTGCCGGAAAGCTTTTTCAGTATGCTCACGGCGTCCTCGGGGTCCCTGGGCTTGCCGATTATTTCTCCGTCGAGCCATACTATGGTGTCCGCGCCGACCACACAGGCGCCGGGTTTATCCTTCTTTACGGCGCCCGCCTTGCGAAGGGCAAGCTGCTCTACAAAATCCCCGGGCTCGGTAAAGGGTATGTTCTCGTCGGCGTCGCTGGTTATGGCGGTGTAATCGAGGCCCACAAGGCTGAAAAGCTCCCTGCGGCGGGGAGACTGGGAAGCGAGAATAAGCTCCATACATTTCACCTCAAAAAAATTCTCAAAAAATCACATATTGTAGAATATCACAGCCTGCGGCCAAACGCAAACCCGGAGGGTATATCTGTAACAATATATGGAAATACTTTTTTGTGAAGATCACACGGAGGTATTTCTATGCTTGGAATAAAATTTTTGAGGGATATATTCGGCGAGGCGGTGGCGTTGGATCTTGGAACCGTGAACACCCTTGCAGCCATAAGAGGCAGAGGAATAGTGCTTAGGGAGCCCAGCGCCGTGGCGGTGTCCACAGGCAGCGAAAGGGAGATACTCGAGCTGGGCGACAGAGCCATGCAGATGCTGGGCCGCACCCCGGGGCAGATAACCGTAAGCTACCCGATGAGGGACGGCGTGATAGCGGACATGGCGCTGGCGGAAGCCATGATTCGCTTCACCATAACCGAGGCGCTGGGCAGAAAGGCGGGGCCGGTAGGCATACGCCTTGGGCTTTGTCTGCCCCTCTGTGTAAACGATATAGAGCGCAGGGCGCTTATGGAGGCTGCAAAGAACGCGGGCGCAAGGGATATGATAGTGCTGAACGAGGCCCTTGCCGCCGCCATAGGCGCAGGACTGCCTGTGAGCGATCCCGTGGGCAACATGGTGGTGGATATAGGCGGAGGAACTACGGATTCCGCAGTGGTGGTGCTGGGCGGCATAGCCTGCCATAAGTCAGTCCGCACGGGCGGCACGCACATTGACAAGGCCATAGTGGAGTACATAGCCAGGGAATATAAGCTCAGCATAGGCGAACGTACTGCGGAGCAGATAAAGCTCACACTGGGCAGCGCCCTCATGGGTGGGGACGAGCATATGGAGGTGCGGGGAAGAAGCATGGATACCGGGCTGCCCCAAAGCATAGTCGTAGGACAGGGTGAGATAAGCTATGCCATAATAAAGCCGGTGCGCCGCATAGTGGGCGCAATAAAGGATACGCTGGCGGAGACGCCGCCGGAGCTTGCGGGGGATATATATACCAGCGGCATAACGCTGACCGGCGGCGGAGCCATGCTGGACGGACTTGCAGAGTATGTGAGCCGTGAGACTCAGATGGAGGTGCGCGTAGCCGACGAGGCGGAGAACTGTGTAGTGCTGGGTGCGCTGAAGGCGCTGGACATAAAGGACAGAATAGACTGCATACAGGACGGTGAGCTGACCGCATAAGCATTGCAATATGGCAAAATCCGGCCTGGTTTTTAAACAAATGTAACGATTTGCCGTCATGCCTTGCGCATGGCGGTACTTGCATTTATAATAATTATCGGAGTTTTATAATGAGTTTGTATATAGCGGCCGTGGGAAATTTTTCCCGAGGCGTAACGATAAGGAGCAGGTAATGCACGATTTTTTTCGCAGCAAGGGCTTTTTGATAATCCTGATAATAGTAGCTGTGCTGTCTATATTCATAGCGGCCACATACCGGGACAGGGCAAAGGTGTCCTTTATTGAGGATACGGTAAACTCGGTGGTCAAGCCGGTACAGAGCTTTTCCGTGAAGGCGTCCAACTCTATAATACACTTTTTTGAGAGGGTTTTCAGCTCTACGGATCTTGATAAGGAAAACGAGCAGCTTAGGGTAAAGCTGGCTCAGTACGAGATAATCGAAAGCGAGCTGGAGACGCTGCGGGAGGAAAACTCGCGCCTCAAGGATCTTTTGAATTACACGGATATTACCGATAACTACAGCTATATAACCTCTACCGTAATAGGCAAGAGTCAGGGTATATGGTTCAGTGAATTTACGGTAAATGCCGGCCGTAAGGACGGCGTAGAGGAAAATATGGCGGTAGTGAACTCGCAGGGACTTGTTGGCCGCGTAAACAGCGTCAGCGCAAATACCTGCAAGGTGACCGCTATAATTGACAGCACCTCTGATATAAGCGCCATGGTGGAGCGCACACGCGACTACGGCTTTGCGCGGGGTATACTTAATACCGACGAAAAGGAGACGCTGGAGCTTTACTATCTGCCAAGCGGCTATGACCTGGTTCCCGGCGATACCATAGTTACCTCGGGCATAGGCGGCACCTTTCCAAAGGGCATAGCCATAGGTACGGTGACTGAGGTATCCCGCTCAAACGACGATGCGGAAGAAAGAAACGCCATAATCGAGCCGGCGGTGGATTTCCTCAGGCTCGAGGAGGTAATGATAGTAAAGGTCGATACCAAAGAGGAGGAAACGACAGAGTAATGTACCGGCTGTATGCGGCTATAAGCATAATAATCGGGATGTATCTCGATTCTGTGCTGTTCGCAAAAGTAAATATAGCCGGCGTAGTGCCGGACTGCGTGCTGGTGGTGATAGTATGCATGGGAATACAGCTGGGCGCCACCGAGGCTGCGGCGGCTGGCTGTGCTGCTGGGCTTGTCATAGATATACTTTTCGGCAAGGCGGTAGGCATAAACGCCATAGCCTATATGGTTGCCGGCTCCGTGGGAGGCATATTCTATAAAAAATATTTTGCGGACAATATGATTATCCCGGTGCTGACGGTTGGCGTATGCGCTTTCTTGAAGGAAAACCTCATGGCAATACTCACCAGGATGGTGGGCGGAAGGTTTTCGTATTTCGGTATGCTGATAACCTATATGGTGCCCTCGGCGCTTATGAGCGCGGCGCTGTGCATACCGGCGCACGCGCTGCTCAAGCCCAGGCTGATGCTTTCCGCCAAGAAGCGCTATGACAGAAGCGCCGGAGGAATAAAATAATGAAGAACAGCATATCGAGGTTCATAATAATATCGTTGGTTCTGATGTGCCTTATGGGCGCGCTTATATATAAGCTCCACGAGGTCACCATAGTAGAAGGCGCACAGTATGCTGAGGCGGCCGCGAATACCAGCACCAGCTCAATAGACATAAAGGGCACCCGCGGCAGGATACTCGACCGCAACGGGGTGGTATTGGCATACAGCAAAAACAGCTATAATGTGGAGTTCCTTCGGGATGCGGACAACCGTACCGATTACGACTCCGCCACATATACCGATTCTCTCATCAAGGCCATAAAGATAATAGAGGACGGTGGCGGTAAGACCATCGACACATCGTATATACGCCTTGGTGAGGACGGCAAGCTCAAATATGATTGGGGTGTGAAGAGCAGGGCGGCACAGGTGGCCAGGTACAAAAACTTCTGCCAGTCCATGGGCTTCAATATAACCGAATCCCTGAAGAAAAACGAAAAGATAGAGGACAAGTCCAAGTGGGACACAAGTACATGGCCCACAGCCGAGGAAGCCTATACAAAGCTTCGCGCCCTGTGGTTCATACCGGAAGATCTGTCCTTTGAGGACGCCAACAAGGTCATATCCATACGTCAGGAGGTATTGCTCAACAACTACCGCGCCTATGAGCCTATTACCATAGCCTACGATGTGAGCATGGAGGTAGTGGCGGAGATTAAGCTGCGGGCGGACGAGCTTACCGGCTTACAGACCAGCCAGAGTACTACACGCGTGTATCCGCGCGGCACTACGGCGGCGCACATCCTCGGCTATCTTGGCAGGACGGCGACAGAGGAGATGGTAAAGGAGAAGGGCTATTCCTATGACGACTATATAGGAGTATCCGGCATCGAATACACGATGGAGGAGTATCTGACAGGCTCAACCAACCAACGTAAGGGAGAGCGGGTGCTTGAGAAAAACAAAAACGGCAGCGCCATACGGGAGCTTTCCTATACGCCCGCAAAGGACGGCGACGACGTTATGCTCACCATAGACATAAACCTTCAGTCCGTCGTTGAAAAAGCCCTTGAGGATCTTATAGCCAAGATAGACGCAAAGGAAGAAAAGCAGCTTCTGGAGAGATATGCGGATTACGAAAAGGCTACTAACGATGACGTGGAGGGCATAAAGACGGCCAAGACCGGTGCCGCTGTGGTCATGAACGTAAACACCGGGCAGGTACTTGCCATGGCGTCTTACCCTTCCTTCAACCCAAACTGGTTTATAGCGGGTCTCAGCCCTGAGCAGAATCAGGAGCTTTTCAACAGCGAGTTTTCTGTGGAAACCACACCCACCCGAAACAAGGCAATATCTACAAAGCTGGCGCCCGGATCCATATTTAAAATGGCCACCGGCGTTGCGGCGGCGGCAGAGGGTGTTCTGGATATTAACGAACGCATAAGCTGCGACTATCAGTATATAATCAAGTATACCGATGAAAATGGCAATGAAAAAACCATAGAGCAGAACGCTCCTAAGTGCCACCTGAATAACAGGAGCAAGATAGGCCAGCACGCAAACCAGACTCTGGCGGACGCCATAAAAAATTCCTGCAACTACTACTTCTGCGAGGCGGCGTATCGCCTGGGCATAGATAAACTCAATGAATGGGCAGGCAAATTCGGCCTCACCAGCCGCACCGGCATAGAACTCACCGGCGAGACAGAGGGTATCGTGGGTGGCCAGAAGGTACTGTTTGACAATACACTTACGGGAGAGGACGGCACGCTGGACATTGCAAACCAGAAGACAAGCCTTCCCGGCTTGGTTTACCGCAAGCTGAAGGAAACCCTGGTAAAGTTTGTGGAAAGCCGAAACGCCGAGGTAGACGAGGAGGCAATAAACCGCTGTGCTAAGCGCCTCATGGAGCTTCAGGATGGTGACATAACCAACAAGGGCCCTGAGATACGAAGGATAATAAGCGAGGAGATAGACATTCCCGAGGGTATAACTCAGATGCGCAAGGACTGGATAAACAGCATTTCCTCCCTGCTCAACGAGATACAGTGGAAGCCCACTCAGACCATCCGTGCCGGGTTTGGCCAGGGTACTACGCTGGTCACGCCCGTCGCCGTAGCCCGCTATGTAAGCGCACTTGCCAACCGCGGCACGGTGTACGACGTCCACATAGTAGATAAGGTGATGGACAGCAGCGGCAGCACCGTAAAGAATGTTGCTCCCAGCGTGTACAACCAGATAGAAATCTCCGACGACATTTGGGACGCGGTGAGCAGCGGAATGAAGGGCGTCGTATCCCCGGAGGATGGCGGCACAGCCTCCAGCGCCTTTAAGGATTATCCGGAATTCCGCAAGAAGTATATCGATACCGAAATGTTCGGCGGCAAGACCGGCTCTGCTCAGATAGGCCGACGGGCAAAGAACATAGATATCGAGAACACCTCGTGGTTCGTTACCTTTGCTCCCCGGGAGCAGCCCGAGATAGCAATAGTGATATGCGTACCATACGGCCTTTCCGGTTCCTCCAGCGTTCCCGCCATAGTGGACATACTGACCTATTACTTCGGCCAGTCAGAGAATGCGGCACCGGAGAACCTCGTAGCCATAAACGGCCTTACGGAATAACAGATAAAATAAAAAATGCCGGCTTAGCCGGCATTTTGTGTTGTTCAGTTTTCAAAATCTATTGCTTCAGCTTCCCCTGGGTCTTTGCCATGAACTTCTGTGTATCCACTATGAACCGCTCATGGGTGCCCTCGCCTATGAGGCCGTGCTCATCGTAGGCGGAAACGCTGAAAGTGAGCTTGCGGCCGTCTATGGCGGTAAGTTCGCTCTCGCACCATACCTTGAGGCCGGCGGGTGTGGCGCTGACGTGGGATATGTTGAGACTGATGCCTACTGTAGTCTTGCCGGGCTCCATATACGGCTCCACGCTGAAGCATGCGCAGGTCTCCATGAGATTGACCATCTGCGGCGTAGCGTATACTTCGAGTGTGCCGCTGCCGACGGCTTTAGCGGTGTTTTTGTCAGTTACATTGAGCTCTATTTTGTTCTTTATGCCTGTTGCCAGCATTTGCAATTGCCTCCTGTAGGGTATTTAGCTCTTCCATCATCGGGGAAATAAGCATGCGTCCGCCATGATTTGTGCCCGATGCATATCATATATAATATCCCATTCAGACGGTTCAGGCAATGGCGAAAACAACTAAGGAGAACGGAATGAAGCGATATCATACCGCCATTTTTTTGCGATAGATATCAATATTGGTCGGTCAGCAGAGCGCGAAGCTTATCGAACATCGTCTCGCCCTTTTCGGGATAAGCGGCGAGGATAAAGCTGAGCAGCCCATCAAAGGCTTTCGCGGCAATATCTGTGCAGCGCAGTACCGAGGGCGCGGTACACAGCCAGCTTGCCTTGAGACAGTGAGCACACAGAGGCAGCTCCGTTCCTTCGGGGTCGAGGGCTGCGAAATAATCCCTGTTAGCCGCGCATTTGCTTATACAGCAGGAAATGTCGGATTCTCTTGCCGAAATGAGGGAGTTGAATCGCTTTACGCATGCATCGAGGTTATCCATGCCGGTGGGCAGGCCGTCCTTTACGAGGGACATGGCCGCTGCCTCCGGCAAGCCTTCGCGGGAGAAAAACTCTGCAAGGCGGCCGGGAACACCGCGCAGTACATCGCCAAAGCCATACAGCAGCTCCAGATACTCAGAGCCGTATATGCGGTTTAGCTCGCGGCGTTTCAGATCGATGAAGTTATCCAGCGTTTCATCCGAGATACGTATGCGCTTGGCGCCTTCTTCGGCAGAAAAGGCTGGGTCCACTATGGCCTGATCTATGAAGGAACGGATGTCCTCCTGAACCGCGCCGCAGAGCGCTTCGGAATAAATCTCAAATGCGGATGCGGACTGCTCAAATGGGATACCGGCTTCCATACGCCGGCGTATAAGACCCATTATACTTATGTCATAGGCGGTAAACAGCTGCTTTCTGCCGCTTCTTGTACCGCTGATTATGCCGCGGCTGAGAAGGGTGCGTATCTGCTCGGTTGTGAGCCGGGTTCGCCGTGCCGCTTCGCTTAGCGGCACGGCATCGCCGGTGGTGCGGTAATCAACCTTGTGTATGGCGTCCAGCAGTGCGAGCTCCGGTGGGCTTCCGGCTCCGGAAGAGCTCAGCAGATGCTTTATCACAGAAAGGGGGTAAAACCGTTCCCTTTGCAGCATGCGTATTGCCCGTATGGTGGCTACGCAATCGGGAGAATACCAGGACATGTTCCGCCCGGTCTTGAGGGCCGGGCGGATAAGCTCTTCTTTAACATAAAACTTCAGCGTTGATACGTTTACGTTGGCAGCTTTGGCAAGCTCGCCAATCTTCATGAGACCGTCGGTGGACGTCTTCTTCTCGCTCATAGGAAAAAATAGTTACCTTTCAGGGATTATTCGCAGTCAAGAACTATTTTAACAACGTCCGGCGGATTTTCAAGTGCCAGTTTTAAAGCTTCCTTGTAGTCGTCCAGCTTGAAATGATGGGTGACGAAGCCGTCCAGCTTGTATATGCCGTCCCGTATCCACTCCTGAACAAGGTCGAAGGTATAAAGATCCCGGCCCTGCCAGTGCTCCATGCCGTGTGCGTCCACCCCCACCAGGGTCAGTTCCTGCCACCAGATGGGACTTTCGTCAAAGGTTATGGCCCGCATGTGGTGGCCTATCTTGACGAGGGTTCCCCGGGCCTTGAGGAGCCTTACCGCGGTATGGTTTGACCAGTCGCCGCCTATGCAGTCGTATATCCTGTCAAACCCGCCGAAGAAGTATTTGTTGCCCTTCATGCCGGTATATATCTCGCTGCCGCCTGTGGCCTCAGCCGTGGCCTTGTAGGGGTCGCCGTTGAGTATGTGGTCGGCCCCCAGCTTCAGGGCAAATTCCTGCTTGGTCTTGACGCGCTCCATGGCCCAGACCTCGCAGTCAGGCTCCACTATCTTTATGGCCTGTATTACGCCGAGGCCTATCGTGCCGCAGCCCATGACCAGAATCTTTTCGCCCTTTTGGGGCCTGGAACGCAGCACGGAATGTACGGATACGCAGGTGGGCTCAACCATTACGGCCTGTTCATCGGTTATTTCGTCATATACCTTTGCTAAACCCTTCGCAGGGTATATGAAGCTGTCGCTCCAGCCCGCTCCGGTCACTATGTCGCCGTATGGAGAGGCCGTGCCATAGTTGGTGCAGAAGTTATAGTCGCCCCGCTTGCAGTATTCACAGCGATCCTTTAAGCCTTTTGTGTCGCATCCTGCCATGTAGGCGCGGATGGTTACCCTGTCGCCGACCTTGAACTCTGTAACGTCTTTGCCGACCTCGGTTATGACGCCGACGTTTTCGTGGCCCAGATATGTGCGCTTGGAGCCGGGTATGGGTTCGAAGGCGGAGTTGGTGCCGGTGGTTGCCTTGAAGAAGCTGATATCCGTTCCGCAGAGGCCGCAGGCGATATTCTTCACCCTTACCCAGTCGCCTGCGGGCAGCGGGGTCTCGGGCAGATCCTTTAAGTATTTTACCGCGTTGAGGCTGCCGTATAGCAGGCCCTTGGCGTGCTTGGCGGCGAATTTGGTAGCGAGTATCCGGGGTATGTCCTTATCGAAATATACTGTCTTCATATACTTTCCCCCCAATCATCAGGTGAGCATACCCTGTAATATTGCCATGTAGTCATTCAGGTAGCAGGCGTATTCCGGGCTGCCTATGGTCTCCACGTAGCCCTTTTCCACGCCCTCAACAAACTCGCACTCCTTGCCCAGCACCTTCAGCGCGCCGTCCAGCGAGAAGAAGTGGAACAGCACGAAGGGGCTGCGGCGGGTGTACACCCCATGGCCGGATTTGGACTGTCCCGCCTTTACCCTGAGGTAGCAGGCTATGTAGTCCGGCTGGCCGTCATGCTCCACCTGAAACTGGTAGATCCTGTCAGGCTGACGGCGGCAGAACTCCTGCATGTCCGGATCGCCCAGCTTGTTGTACTGGCTGAGGGCGCGGGTTATCATGTACAGGCTGCATTTTACCTTCAGCAGCTTTTCCGTGTCGTTTTTCAGCTTATCGTTGGGCTTGGTCATTATCTTCAAACCCATGAGTATGGACAACACGTTGGGAAGGAGACTTAAGTTGCCCTTTATGGAGGGCAGCGAGAGACCGCCCTTCAAAAGGGAGTTCATCTTCTCTACTGAGGAGAAAGTGAGAGAAATGTCGCTTTTTTCTGCCGGGCCCTGAACTACGGTGAGATTGCCGTTCTGGAATATCAGGTGGCAGCAGAGCAGCTCGCCGTCGTTCATTGCGCCGAACTGCACCGTGGCGTTGAAGTTCTGGAATTTCTTATGCAGCTTGGGATCATCGTCAAGCAGCACCTGCATTGTGGGGAATGCTGCGTTGAAGAACAGCTTTGCCGTCATTAAGTCCTGAGGAGATGCTGACATAGTACCGCCTCCTTATTCGTCGTCCCAGTTTTCGTCCGGCTCAAACTCCATACCCATCATTTCGCGGACCTTATCTACTATGCCGTTTGCGTCGAACTGATAGTAGGAGTACAGGTCTTCAGCATAGCCGATGGTGGCGAAGGTGTCCTGCATGCCGTGCCTTTTGAATACGCAGCCCTTGCCGGATTCGGCTATTACGCTGGCCACGGCGTCGCCCAGGCCGCCCAGCACGTTGTGCTCCTCCACGGTGAGTATGCGGCGGGTGTCTACTACGGCGCTCATTATGGCTTCGCGGTCTATGGGCTTTATGGTGTGCATATTTATCACGCGGACGCTGAGGCCGTCTGTCTCGGCAAGAGTTTTAGCGGCGTTCACGGCCTGAAGCACGCCTATGCCGCAGGTGATTATGGTCAGGTCGGTGCCTTCATGCATGGTGATGGCCTTGCCGATCTCATAGGTATAGTTGTCGTCGGCATATGCAGGTGGCTCAAAGCCGCGGCCTATGCGCACATATACGGGGCCGGGGAGGTCTACGCAGGCCTGAACAGCTTTGCTGGTTTCTATGCCGTCCGCGGGGCAGATCACCGTCATGTTGGGTATGGCCCTCATAATGGCGAAGTCCTCGGTGCAGTGGTGGGTGGTGCCGGCGTGGCCGAAGGATATGCCGGCGTGGGTGGCTATTATCTTTACCGGCAGATTCTGGTAGGCTATGTCCGTGCGCACCTGTTCGCCCGCCCTCATGCAGGCGAATATGGCCATGGTGGATGCAAAGGGTATGAAGCCCGCCTTGGCAAGGCCCGCCGCTATACCCATCATGTTCTGCTCCGCTATGCCCACGTTATAGAACCTGTCGGGGAATTTATCTGCGAAGAACTTTATTGCGGTGGTCTTCTCAAGGTCGGCTGTGACGCCGACTATCCTGTCGTTGTTTTCCGCAAGGGCGGCAAGGGTGCGCCCATATATCTCCTTTGCGGTCATAGTGGAGGCGTCGTATGCGTTCCAGTTGGTTCCTGTAATTACTGCCATTGCTTTTCCCTCCCTTATCCTCTCATTATGGAAGCCTTGGCCTTTTCGCACAGGGCGGAGTCGCCGGAGGCATAGTGATATACAACGTTGTTTTCCATGAAGTCAACGCCCTTGCCCTTCACGGTATTGGCCAGTATCAGGGTGGGCTTGCCTTCGGCCTTCCATGCGGCATCCAGCGCGCAGTCCAGCTCATCCAGGTCGTGGCCGTTTACTTCGATAACGTTCCAGCCGAAGGCACGCCACTTGTCTGCAAAGGGCTCAAGGGCCATAACGTCCTCTGTGCAGCCGTCTATCATAAGCCTGTTGCGGTCAACTATGCCTACAATGTTATCCAGCTTGAAGTGGGCGGCGCTCATCGCGGCCTCCCATACACTGCCCTCGCAGCATTCGCCGTCGCCCATGAGACATACCGTCTTCCAGGGCTTTTTCAGCTGCTTTGCGCCGAGTCCCAGACCTACCGCCATGCTGAGGCCATGGCCAAGACTGCCGGCAGAGGCGTCGCAGCCAATGACTTTGTTGCAGTCCGGGTGCATGGCGAAGGGGCTGCCGAAATGGTTGAAGGATTTGAGCAGATCCTCATCAAAATAGCCGCGTTTGGCAAGGACGGGTATGTAGCCCGCCGCGGTATGGCCCTTGGAAAGTATGAACCTGTCCCGATCCTCCCACTTGGGATTCTTTGGGTCGATGTTGAGATACTTGAAGTAGAGCAGGGTAAGTATCTCTACAATGCTCAGAGAACCGCCCACATGGGCGCCGCCGGACCACGCCATAACATCGATGATGGTAAGGCGCAGCTCCTTGGCGATCTGTTCAAAACGCTTTTTTTCTTCCGCCTGAAGTGCCATTACGGTAATTCCTCCTTTTATATTTGGCTTTGTTGTGCTTTATTGAGACGCATATAGCGCCAAAAGATACATATTGAACTTGTAAAGGAATTTATGCCAATGTTTGGGGTGAATTACAGGAAATAAAATGAAAGTGGGTAGTTCTACTATCTAATATGAGTATAGACTGCCCACTTTTGTTTTGCAAGTACTATTTAAACTTTTTTCCATTATTTGGATGTACGGAGGGTATCTATGAGTTTGCGGAAGTCGGCCTTCGTCCAGGTAACGGGGGTGGGGTAGAGGGGATTACCCTCCTTCATCGCCCATTTTATCATCTGCGGAATGTCCTGCTCCTTTATCATATCGAGACAGGTCGGCAGCCCCATCTCCCTGTTCATATCTTCTATCCATAAAATGAACCTGTTGGCTCTTTCGGCATTGCTGGCGCCCTCTATGCCGCAGACGTCGGCGAGTTCGGCAAGGCGGGGGTAAGCTGCGGGACCATACTGACGCATCACATGGGGCAGTATCACAGCCATGGCAAGTCCATGGGCGATATTGTACAGGCCGGATATGGTGTGGCCTACGGCGTGAACGTAGCCTACGCAGCCCCGGGTGAAGGCGCGGCCCGCAAAGAAGGCGGCCTTCTGCATGTTCTGACGCGCCTCTATATTCGCGCCGTCCTTATAGGCATTGAGCAGGTTGTCGTAAATTAGCTTTACGGCCTGCTTGGCGAGGTCGTTTTCCAGCTTTGTATTGTAGGTGTGATTGGTGTAAGCTTCGACAGCGTGGCTCAGGGCGTCCATACCGGTGCAGGCGGTGGTGAAAGGAGGCAGGCCTACGGTAAGCTCGGGATCCAGCACTGCGCATCGGGGTATGAGGTGAGTATCCATAATAGCCGCCTTGTGGTGGGTGGCGGTGTCGGTTATGACCGCCGCCACGGTGGTTTCGGAGCCTGAACCTGCGGTGGTAGGCACGGCGTAGAAGACAGGTATTTTTTTGAATACTTTCAGCAGGCCCTGAAGCTGGGCTATAGATTTGTTGGGTCGGGCGATACGGGCGCCTATGCCCTTGGCGCAGTCCATAGGAGAGCCTCCGCCGAAGGCTATAATGGCCTGGCAGCCCTTTTCATGATAAAGCTTCACGCCCTCTTCAACCATATCGCTGGTGGGGTTTGCCCCTATGTGGTTGAATACGGTGTAGCTTATGCCCGCCTCGTCCAGTGCTTCCATAAGACCCCGGTTCAGACCGCGCTTGGTTATGTTGGGCCCGGTGACAAGAAGTATATTGTTGACGTTATCCTTTTTGAGCAGCTCAGGCATGCGCTTTATGCAGCCGGGGCCTTCGATGTAGTCAGGCATGCGGTAGCCCATGAAATAGTTGCCTACTTTGAGCACCGCCTGAAATATACGACAGTACGCTTTATACAACCACATATTCTTTTCCTCCCTGTATTCTCTGAAGAAGCTGGGCTCTTCATTTGTTTTCATTGCTATAGCTCCTATGGGGCAGCGCTTTTCGCATAGGCCGCAGCCTATGCAGCTCTCCGGACGCTTTAATTCCGCCACTGTGTGTATATCTCCGTGGAACGCGGGGCCGCCTATCTCGAGACAGCTTTTCGGGCAAGCCACAATGCAAAGCGAGCAGCCAACGCAGGCGGCCGTGTTCACGGCGGGATGCAGCCAGTCCTTCTTGTCTGTTCGGACAACCTTATTGCCGTCCTCGTCGAGTATCGCCCCTCTGGGGCAGAGCCTTCCGCACAGCCCGCAGCCTATGCACCTGTCCGGGTCGATCTCATGCTTTGCGCGGATTTCCCCCGATATGGCCTTTACCGGGCAGTGCCTTGCGCACAGCGTACAGCCTACGCAGGCGTCGGTTATGGTATAGCTATTCATTTATGCCTCCTTATCCGCCGCATACGGGAGACATGAGCATCACTTCATCGCCGGGGGCGAGCTTGCTGCTCTTTTTGCCCTGTACGCCGTTTATCATTACTATGCAGCCATCCATATCCTTCAGGGTGACTGCAGTGCCGGGCCTGGCAGAGTGCGCCGCCTCGAGTATCAGCGGGTAAAGCTCTTTTACGCTGTTTGCCTCCAGCTCCAGCTCCTTGAGACCGGTATCCAGCCGCAGCAACCCGAATAATTTCACTTTTACCATATCTTATCACCTCACCGGGCTATTTTTAGCTTTTTCAGTGTTCTGCAGGTGGGTATGCCGCTTTTGTCCCAGCCCCGGGCTTGATAGTATATCTTCTTCATTTGCTCCAGAGGAACCCTTGTGCGGGGATCGTTGGGATCCTGCGGCACGTCGGTCAGCCGCTTGGGCAGGCTGTCCTTTGCGGCGCTTACCCCGAAGCGGACGTTTACAGCCCTCTCCAGGTTGAAACCGCGCTCTCCCGTTTGCAGATATTTCCCGAAAGTCATGGGCATACCCACCGCTTTCTGCATCATCTTTGTATGGTGGAATACCGGCAGGTGAAACGCGAGGACCCGCGGGAACTTGTTCATTAGGCGTATAGCCCAGCCGAGATGTGGCAGCAGCTTGTTTGCCGCCGTGGTGATCGCTCCGTTGGGCCGGGTTATAAGGAAGCCGGGGAAGAAGGCGTAGGAGGTAAAGAGACACTGGCCGGTGGCTGAAATCATCTCCATCAGATCCTGGAACATCATGGTGAAGTCCGCCTTGGCATGTGGCGTTTGCGCGTCGATATTCAGGCCTAGCCCTTCGAGAATAACAAGATACCCGCCGTTGAGATGGCAGCCGCCGCGGTTGGATACGGCGTAGCCCAGGCCCTGACCTACAGCCCTGCGAGGCTCATAAGCAGCAAGCTCAAGGCCCTTTGACTGCATGGCAAACTCCTTGCCGCCGTACTTTTCGCTTAAACGCTTACTGCCCTCGGCAAGCTCGTTGCCTATGCCGCGGCGGTAGGCTATGTCGTCCCAGATTTTTGATATGCCTTCGATATCGCCGAACTTCAGGCCGTTGTTCCATAGCCCCCGCTCATTTGCCTCCATTGCGTAGGCGAGGGTGTTTGATGCGGATATGGTATCCAGGCCCAGATCATCCAGTTCCTTGTTCCATTTGAGTATATGATACAAATCTTTATTGAGTATGCCGCCTCCCAGAAGCCCCAGCGTTTCAAGCTCGGGCCCTTTTACATCCTCGCCCTCCACGGTTACCGTGCGGGCGCACTTTATGGGGCAGCTGAGGCAGCCCTTATTGACGATGTTGTATTCTTCAGCCAGCGTTTCGCCGTTTACCTTGTCGAAGTGCTCAAACCTGCCTTCGGTGTAGTTCTTTGTGGCCAGAAGCCCGCGCATCTGCATGGAGCTTACCAGACCTGCAGTACCCATGCGCGGCAGCTGATTGCCGGTGAGGGGGTGGTTCCTGAGATACCTGAACCATTTTTGACACCACTTTTTTGTGGCGGAAGGGTCGTGTACAGGTGTGTCGTGATTGCCGCAGACTGCTATGGCCTTCACGTTTTTCCAGCCCAGCACGGCTCCCATGCCGGTCCTGCCGGCTGCCCGTTCATCGCTTATTACGGCGGAGTACCTGACCAGGTTTTCGCCGGCGGGGCCTATGCAAAGCTTGCCGAACTTTATGTCGCAGCCACGCTTGGAAGACATCTTTTCAGCGAGCAGCCTTTGACACTCGGTGACCCGCGTGCCCCACAGGTCATCGGCGTTGTGGAAAGTCACCGAGCCGTTATCTATCTCTATCCAGGTGCGTTCTTCCCGCCGGCCCGTGATTATCAGTGCGTCTATACCGGCACGTTTAAGATGGTAGCAGAAGGTGCCGCCGCAGTTTGACGAGCTTATAAACCCCGTCTGCGGAGAAAGGGATGAGATATTGAAGCGGCTGGAGCTGGGCGCACCTGTACCGGTGAGCGGCCCTGTGGAGATTATCAAAGGGTTTTCCTCACTGTATGCATTCTCACGTCCGGTAAGGGTATCGTAAAGTATCTTTGCGGCCATGGTCTTGCCGCCTATATACAGCTCCCGGTCTTTATCCGTCCACGGATAGTCCGTAACATCGCCGGTGCTTAGGTTTATCTGCAGCACCCGTCCCATATAGCCGCCATATTTGCTTTGCATGGTATGCTTCCTCCACGAATTCGAATGAAACTGGGATAAAGATAATGTTATATTGATGAATATGTGTCGTTTACTGTTTCTACATTGTAAGAACCTATGTGCCTGCCGTGTTCATGGCCACTCCGGCGACCTTGTTGCGGGTGAACCGGTATGCCGGCCAATGCGGCGTAGGTAAAACTGATAGAATACACTAGACAGTTTAAATTTTTGAATAACAGAAAAGGATGATCTTCTTTTTAAACATAACCCTTTTTTATATATATTGCAATAGGCAAATTATATAGACAGAGTTTTTTTAGCTAAAATAGGCAAATTAGACAAATATATAACGGAAAGTGAAGAGGGATGCTACCCACTATGCGCCGGTAATGTACAATTGAATTTTGAAGTGATGATATACTTGCGATGCAAAAAAAGAGAGATAAGCAAACGGATGTGTATTGATTGGGCCAAGCCGCAGTCGTATAATTAAAAATACGGTTATTACCATCAGTTGACAAGAGCACATAAGCAATTCTCTCAATTAAGGTGTATCGCCCAGGAATTTGTTCCGGTTAAAATGTTTTCCATGGTTGCATGGCTTGGCAGCGTATCGGGGACAGGGGCACTTTAAAAATTCCTACGAGCAAAGTCGGGGCTGAACGAATCGGATAAGACTAAAGGTTAATGACCTCAAAATCCATTGAGCAAAGGTCGTATATATAAAGCTTATTGGCGGATACCTGCCTTCCTGTAAGCAGCTTTGCCGCCTCGGTACATTGCAGCGCTGCGCAGAATGGCGGAACAAACGGCAGAACGCCGTTATCCTTTGGAACGGCGCCTGAGTATATCCTGTGCAGCAGGCCGCTGCCGGGCATGGAAACGCCATACTGACAGCACCAGCCGCATACTGCGCCGTGGATCAGCGGTATATCCGCTTGAGCACATGCATCCTCCAGGAGAAGCCGTGCCGATACGCTGTCCAAAGCGTCTATCACGATATTGTGGCCTGCGATGGTATCCGCGGCGTTTTCTGTGGTTATGTATTTCCCTATAGCCATGAATTCTACGGAGGGATTTACGAGCGCGGCCCGCTCTTTCGCGGCTTCTGCCTTGCTTTTGCCGATAGTAGCCTCCGTGGCAAGAAGCTGCCGGTTCAGGTTACTTACATCAAAGCTGTCGCCGTCAACGGCGGTGATGTGTCCGATGCCGAGCCTCAGAAGGTTTTCGGTTATATACCCGCCGAGGCCGCCGCAGCCCGCCACAAGTACCCGCTTTTTATGCAGCAGCTCTTGCTCCTGGCGGGATAAAGCGGGAAGGTTTCTTGAATACCTCTGATACATATCCATATATGGCACCGCCTTTGCATTGTGATATCGTACCATCAGTTGACAAAGGCACACAAGGTTTTAGGAGCCAAACAGCACGGCATAACTGTGTCGTCCTCATTTG
>ERZ1106976.152-NODE-152-length-78252-cov-8.217694_pt1 | contig 78252 bp, 61 predicted proteins | sample MGYA00403687_ERZ1106976 | MGnify/ENA primary metagenome ERZ1106976 (study PRJEB35170, sample SAMEA104062446) | human gut metagenome | biome: human gut; feature: human-associated habitat; material: faeces | place: Denmark | collected 2013-02-22 ... | reverse complement strand
CATAAGAACGGGAAGAGCTATGGAAATTATGAGGGAGAATCTGAAATTTTCGGGGTTGTGAGTTGTATTGCGGAAAATGAATCAGTCGATCGTCTAATATTCTGATTGCAGAGCTGAATGACAAGGTCGGAGTGAGTCTTTGTGGAGGTACGGTATACTAAAAGTATAAGTTGCAAACAGCAACTTTGGGTGTGCACACCCTTCATGGATCCCGGCAGTCACATTGTGATGCAAAATGCGGATGACTAAATACAGTTGTAAACAACAAAAAAGAGTCAGGGAGTTCAAAGGTAAGTCATGTTTCGCTATGTTCCTTTCGAAAGCAAAGAGATACCGGGCACAACCGGTGTACACACACTGTACGGTATACGCGTATTGAATGCCCAAGGTCATGAGATTGCTTCAGTATCGGATGTTTCTGCCGATAGACTATTGATTGATAATTTATGTGGGTTATGTACCAACCGTCAACTGTCGCCAATACACTTGGCGGATGTTATTGAGGATTTTACATTGGCTGAAACCTTGAAAAATTTTGTGGCTGTAATGCCGATGAAGCCCTTGCATGATTGGCGCAAGCGTGGTATAATAACTCATTATGCCACGGAGGATCCCAATATGAAAGCCCAGGTTTATACTTTTCATATTGCCTATGAGGGATTTGAGGACAAGATATGGAGAACCGTTGAGGTGTCTGGCAACAACACGTTGGCGCAGTTCGGATATCTGATTCTGGCAACTTTTGATCTGGTGGAATACCACGCCTTTGAATTTACGTATCAGGATATCTCCTATGTTTTACCCATGATTCTGGACGAAGGCGATATAGAGGATGCAAAAGATTCTACACAGGTTAAGCTGTGCAAAATGGGGCTTGCTGTTGACGAGCAATTTGAAATGGAGTATGGCTACGGTTGTTCACAGATGTTCAGAATCCGTCTGGACGCAGTTTCCGATATGGAGCGCGGGCGCGGGTCGCATTACCCGTATGTGATTGACGGTCAGGGGCGCGGCATACTGGAGGGTGTCCCCGCGGAAGAATTTGGGGCAATTGTTGCAAAGACCGATGCTGCCGGAAAGTCAGATTATCGCATCGAGCGTTATGGAGAGTATGAGATCTGGGACTATCGCAGGTTCGATCTCAAGGTCGAAAATATACTTCTGAAAGGCGGGATTGCCCGCATACGTGAAGGATATGAGTACGACGAATAATGACGAATATTTCTGTTATATAAAGTTTCACGCTAAAACTCCCGCGCGTTTGTACGGGAGTTTTGCGTTTTCAGATTTCATTCGCCTCGTGCATGGAAATTGTAAGGAGGATCAGTATGTCAACTAAAAAATATACAATGCGGTACTCGGAGAACCCTCCTGAATGGTACTGGGTAAGCGGACTGCACGATGCCGGCATCACCATGGTTGAAAGTTTTGAATTTCCGTTTGATTACAATAAGTTTGTCGGACAAAAAGCCAATATGACCGAAACCTACTGAAGTTGGAAATTGACAGCAGGGGGGGCAATGTTTGATACATCCGTTAAGGAAATCCGCTTCTACAACTATAAGGCACTGACACCCGAGATTTCGCTTGAAAACAGAAAGGTTATGTGGTGGCTTTCCGACAGGTTGGTTGTATGCGACAGGAACTTTGTTTTGGAGATCGGTTTATGTGACGTTGATGCGTATCCCGAAGACTTTACATATAAGATAAAATTTGAAAGAGCAGAAGTGATCCGATCGTGATTTTGCGAGCAGTAAACCGATTGACAGGCAGACGGATTTATGGTATCATGGTGTCGACAAGCCGGAAGGTATGAATCTGAGAGGGAAGAACATGATCGAATCCAAAATTTATATAGGGCTGAATGATCTGACTACAAACACACAGCTTTTTGAAAGCGAGAAATATATCCGGGTACTTCGTAACGTGTGCTACTCGTACAGAGTCCCCTTTTCTTTCAGTGTGCAGGAAGGCGGATATATCTATGAAAACGGGGAATACGCGCGGGAAAACAGTCTGATTCTCACCCTGATCGGCGTCGAGAAGGATATTGTGCAGGATATCGCAAAAGACCTGTGTGCATTTTTCCATCAGGAATCGGTTCTGGTGACCGAGAGCCCGATACAGGCATATTTTGTTCGCGAGAAGCTGGAATGTGACGGAAAATCAGAGCCGGATAGCGACGGAACATCGGACTTCGGCTCATGACTGAAAACGGAGAAGTAGTTCAAAACGGTGTCAGGTCATCGTCATTGCCTACGGTATTTTTGATTCTTTGTATGGGAATATCGGCTCTTCCTATTTACAACCTTGTCGATAGAGCAGATGCCGGTCGTTGGAATGGGATTGTAAGGGGAACCGCACAAATGCGATCTCTTGGGCGGGTCCGTAAGTCATTCATGCATTGGGTACAGTTAAATACATTTTCGATAATTATGGAGGAGGCATTGCAATGAAAAAAATGGGTTTGTGCTTTTGTGCCATAGTACTTGCTGCAGTCGTCATGGCAGGGTGTACGCATTCATTAAGCCCCGCGGTCCCCGACGATTTGAAAAATGAAATACAGGCATCCACTTTCCCCACGGTATCGGTACACGTAGGTTACCCGTCATATAGCAGTGCGGATGAAATTGTGGATGCCGCAACGAATATATACGTTGGGACGGTCAAGGAAATCACATTTGAAGTGATTGATACGAAAACGGGAAAAGACGACCCTTCGCCGGAGTCCATCAGTGCCTCACGTATGTTTTATACGGTATATACGGTCTCTGTGACGGAATCCGTCAAAGGGGATAGTCCGTCGGAAATCAAAATACGCAGAGTGGGCGGGATTGTCGGATACCGTGAGGATGTGCAGTACCAAAGCACTTGCCGGGTTGCGGTATCGGTACAATGCTGAATTTCACGGGTTTTCAAACGGCATGAGTGAGGAAAAATGCATTGCTTTCTTTGTGGGGGAGTGTGATTTGTTCCGTACCGACAATACGCAGATCTATGATCGGCAGGGCTATGTCAACCGCGTATTGTCTTCTTCCTACTCTTTGCAGGAAAGTGACGGCAGGTATGCGGATTATCTGAAAGGAATCCATGAAATTTTTGATCTCTTTTCCGTAAACGGTTTGATTGCTGTGCCGACCGATACGGTTGCATATATCGGAAGTGTTTAACGAGTGAAAAATACAAACGGTTGGTTTGCCGTTACGGAGGGCGAATGGAGGGAGCGCGGCGAATGAGGATCCGGGCATTACGACGGGCGGATATCGGCAGGGTGATGGAGCTGTGGTTGGATGCGAATTTGAAAGCGCATTCTTTCATTCCTGCCGCATACTGGAAAAGCAATTTTGACGCGGTAAAAGAGATGTTGCCGCAAGCGGAAGTTTATGTGTACGAAGATGCAGGTGAAATAGACGCATTTGTCGGATTGAACGGCACGTATATCGAAGGCATTTTTGTTTCCTCTGAAATGCAGTCAAAAGGGATCGGCAGGCGTCTGTTGGATTTTGTAAAGACAAAGAGAACGGAACTGTGCCTGAATGTCTATCAGAAAAACACGCGTGCGATTGATTTTTATCAAAGAGAAGGTTTCAAAATCCGGTGTGAGGGTTTGGATGAGTCGACCGGCGAGAAGGATTATGAGATGGTATGGTCCGGAGGGCAGTCATAAAAAGTCAGAATATACAGCTTCGTGCATATCAATCTTCCGACTGTGCGCAGTTGGCGGAATTGTTTGATCAGACGGTGCACACCGTGAACGCGAGGGACTACACAAGAGAACAATTGGATGCATGGGCAACCGGGCAGGTGGACCTGCAGGCATGGGACCGTTCTTTTCGGGAACATCGAACCATTGTTGCCACTGTGGACGGTATGATCGTCGGTTTCGGAGACATGGACAGAACGGGTTATTTGGACAGGCTTTATGTCCATAAGGACTATCAAAGACAGGGCATTGCTTCTCTGATTTGCGATGCGTTGGAGCGTTCCGTCAGCGGAAGGCGGATTACAACGCACGCGTCCATTACGGCAAAACCGTTTTTCCTTTGTCGTGGATACCGGGTAATCAAAGAGCAAACGGTGTTCAGATGCGGAATTGCCATTACAAATTATGTCATGGAAAAGTGATCTTTCGCGCATAGCCGATATAACAGAAGCCTCCTGCTTGATCTGCAAGCAGGAGGCTGACGCTGTTTTTTGATTTATTTGTCTTCGGCTTAGTGTGTCAGGAAAAACATGGCGATAAACAGAGCCGTAATCACCCATGTGCCGATTTTAATTTCCTTGATTTTTCCGGAAAACGTTTTGATGACCACATAGGAGAATAGTCCGAATGAAATCCCGTAGGAAATGTTATAGGTAAAGGGCATCATGGCAATGGTCAGGAATGCCGGAACCGATACGGAAACATCTTTCCAATCGATGTCCCTGACGCCGGCCATCATCAGAACGCCGACATAGATCAGGGCGGCGCCGTAGGCGTAAGCCGGAATCAGCTTGGCAACCGGTGCAAAGAACAGCGCGGCGGCAAAGGCGGCAGCCGTAACGAGAGAGGTCATACCGGTTCTTCCGCCGGCGACCACACCGGCTGAGGCTTCAACAAATGTCGTTACGGTAGAGGTTCCCAATACGGAACCGGTACAGGTGGCAACGGCATCCGCCATCATTGCTTTGTCCATGTGCGGAATTTCCGGCTCGCCCTTGTCATTTTTGACGAGCAGATTGCCGCTGTGGCAGGCACCGTACAGTGTTCCCAGGGTGTCAAACATATCGATCATGCAGAAAGCCAGTGCGGTTGTGATAAAGAGAATCACAAGTCCACCTACGGAATGCCCTTCCGTGTTCAGGTAGGAGGAGAAGTCAAAGCCCTCCGAAAATACCTTCCCGAACGATTCGGAGGCGAAGGAAGCGAACGGTTTGAAGGGGTTGAGGGAGAGTTTTTCGGAAAATCCGTCATAAAATCCGTGAACCGTCAACCCGAGCAGGTAATACAGTCCGGTCCCGCCGAGGATTCCCCAGAGGATCGCGCCTTTGACCTTGCGGCAGGACAGAACCGCAATCAGCAAAAAGGAGGATACGGCAACGATTAGCGGCATGACGGATGCCCAGGTAGCGTTGCCCAGAAGATTGAACGATGCCAGTGTCACCCCGGTTGATGCATCCGGAACCACAAGCTTGGCATCCTGAAGTCCCAAAAAGGCGATAAACAGACCGATACCTGCCGGAATTGCTGCCTTTACAACGGGCGGAATGGCATCAAAAATAATTCTCCGCAGCCCTGTTGCGGTCAACAGTACGAAAATAAGTCCGTCGAAAAGCACAAATACAAGCGCATTGGCATAGGTAAAGCCGAGTGTCAGACAGACCGTATAAACAAAGAAGGCGTTAAGCCCCATGCCCGGCGCCTGTGCCAGGGGCAGATTGGATAAAAGTCCGATCAACACCGTTCCTATGACAGCAGAAAGCGCTGTTGTAACGTACATGGCATCAAAGGATACCGTGCCGAGGTTTTCAAACATGCCCGCGTTGACGACAAGAATGTACGCCATGGCAAGAAAGGTGGTCAGCCCGGCAAGAATCTCGGTTTTGAGCGAGGATCCCATTTGGGTGTAGTGGAATTTTTTGTCCAGAAAGGAAGTACCGGAGGTTGTGTCACTGTTTTTCATCATTGTGTCCTCTTCTTTCATGTGAATTGCTTTCAGGGGAGATGTCAGTTCGCAAAGTGCGTGGTTTTTGCCGGTGGAATGGCGGCAGTTTTGCGCATTTTACGTTTTACGGGATCCCTCTAAGATTAAGTCAAGTATAGCACCGGAAAACGGTTTTGTCAAGTGCCGGACAGGGGTGACGGGTCGGCAGGAACCTGTTTTCTTTCAAGTTCAAAACAGGACGCAAACTTTTTGAAATGCGGGTAAAACACGAAGGTGCGGTCAAGCCGTTTTGAAAAAAATCCGATGATTGTCCCGTTCAGAATTGCCATCACGAGGGTGCCCCAGTTCAAGCCGACAAACTTTCCGAAAAAGCAGAGGGTCATGACCGTACTTGCCAACAGCAGGGTAATATCGACGATGGTTTTGAAAACGGAGAGTTTGATGCCATACCGGAGCGAAACGGCTTTTACGAAAAAGTCGTAGACCTGCGGATACAGGTAAGTTTTGAAGAATAGTGCAACCGAGAACGATGTCAGTAGAACACCGATGATAAACATCGGAATCCGGAGCCACAATGCCATACTGCCCGGTTCGGTGACGGAGGGATTGAAGCAGGGGATCAGTCGCCACAGATCCAGCACCGCCCCGTAAATCAGGCAGGTGACGAAGGACATCAGGTAAATAGGCTTGAACTTTTTCAGCACCAGGCACAGCAAAACGAATACGCCCGCCTGTATGATGTATTCCGCCTGACCGAAGGTGATCCTTCCGACTTTCAGGCTGAGCAGATAAGCGGGTGCTACGATCATGGAAATGCCGAAATCTGCCGCGGTCAGGATTGCCACAGCAAGGGACAGGAGTACAATGGCGAGCAAATAGGCAATTTCGCTTGATAATCTGATTTTTTTCATCTTGGGTCCTTCTTTCCGATCGTATGTTTTTTTCGTTGTTTTTGCCTGCGCCTCGTGCAGGAATTCCGCGATGATCACTTTACACCGAAAAAACGCCATACACCGCGCGGTGTATGGCGAAAAGTGAGTTCGCAGTCACAGAAAAATCCATACTGATTTTATGGGTTTATTATATCACAGACGACCGCAGATGTCAATACGTGGAGAGATTTTTGTTATGTATACGCTTACGGTTCAAAGATTCCGTAGGATGTAAGCAGAAATTTGCCGGTGTCGTACAGGATGGATTCATACGCCAGTTTGATCGCAAGCGGGACCTGGCGGATTTTACCCGAGCCGGAATCCCGGCGTGTGTAGGGCCAGCTTCTGTCGTTTAACGGAAAATTGTCCGCCTCGAATGTAAAGCAGCCTCTGAAACCGGTGTCGATCAGCCCGCGGATAACCGGGTCGAGGTCGATGGTTCCGTGAAATGGGGCAGTATGTTCATCGCATCTGCCGTCGTTGTCATGGACATGGATTGCGGCGAGGCGGTTTCCGAGATCGCAGATGTCCCGGTACTGGTCGTTTCCCCGTAAATTTGCATGACCGGTATCCCATACCGCCCGGAGCAGGGGATGATTCGCCTTTTCAAGGAATTCTGCCATTTCCGAGCCGGTCATGAAATAGAACGAGTTGCCCATATTGGCTTCGGCGGAATTTTCAATGTATACGGCGATATCGTATTTTTCCATCAGGGGGTAAAGCTTCTTGTACAGCGAAAGGTTGTAATCAAAAAACGCCTGTTTGCCGGCGGGATAGCCGCTACCGGGCAGTCCTTGCGCGTGAATGACCGTTCCGGGGATGTTGAGCATTTTGCAGGATTCCAGCGCGCGCCCGAGCGATGTCAGCATGAAGTCATTTCCAGCAAAAAAATCTCCTGCATGGGACTGCACGAAGGTCATTCCGTATTTTGCCGCTGCATTTCCTGCGTCGTAGATCAGTGTACGGTAGTCCTCCCCCATAAAGCTGTGCGGCAGGTACAAATCCACATTTCTGAACGGGGTCTGTGCCAAAAGTGCAATCGCTTCTGCGGGGGTGTTCGCGTAATGGGAAAAATCAGAGGTTGTGGTGGCAAGCTTCATTTTTGTTGACCGTGGCATTCGCTTTGACGAAAGCGTCCTTTCTTTCTGAGTTTCTGGCGGAGTGCATCCTCTGCGTACCATTATAGCATAGGAAAAGAAAAAAAGCAAGCACAAACGAACGGGAACCCGAAGAGTCCGGGAAAGGGGCGCCGATTTACAAAGAGCAGTTGCATGGCGGAATGAGTTGTGATATAATGATTCGGGAGCAGTGACGCCCGTTTTCTGCGATGAAAGCGTGTTTTTTTGCGCAAAAAATGACCGGACAGTTCTGTCTGGTGCCTCTGATTTTGAAAATTCTCGTTTGATGTCGTTGTAATTGCACGCATTTTTTGTTATCTTTACGGAGAAAGGAGATGGGAAAATGGAGCCGAAAAAAATCGGAATCTTTTTAAGGGAGCTCAGAAAGGAGAAGGGCTTGACGCAGGCACAACTGGCGGAGCAGTTGCGGATGTCGGACAGAACGGTTTCCAGATGGGAAACGGGAACCACTCTGCCGGATTTGTCGGTGCTGGTTGAACTTGCGGATTTTTACGACGTTGATATCCGTGAGATCATTGATGGGGAAAGGAAGAGCAAGAAAATGAATGAGGAAACCAAAGAGGCACTGGTCAGTGCGGCGCAGTATGCAAAAGAAGAAAAGCAGGGACAGCTTGTCCGCATGAAAAAAACGATTTGTTTTATTTTGCTGGGATTTGGTTGTTTTCTGATGATGTCGGCGTTTGCCGTATTTCCAAGCGAGAGCGGATGGGGAGCCAAATTTGCCGTTTTAGGGGCTTTGGTTGCGGCTGCGGGGGTGTTTCTTTTGTTGAAAAAGCGTCGGATTTTGCTTGCGGCAGGTGTTTTTGTGCTGTTGACGGGGGGCATGATTCTGATGGATTTTATCAGTGTTTGTTATATCGGGCAGGCACCCCGGTTTGCATATTTGACGGAGTACGGTGAGGGTGCCGTTACCTATCATGCCCCCTTCTATACGGTTGTCAGACACAACCCTGATACTGCAGAGGAACATTATGAGGTGTATCCCGGATATAAAAAGTAGAAAAATCGCTGTTTTCAGATCGTTGTCCCTCATTTCAGACGAAAAGAGGAGAAATACAGCGGTATATTGACCGAAAACGGTCGATTTTACGGTGCGAATATGTGCATTCATACAAATCAAATCTTTTTTTGATTTTCCTCTTGACTTTATCGTGGTAAAGTGATAAACTATTATCACAGTGAAGCGGTGATGCGCCGCATAAAACAGTAAAGGGGAATAAACAATGAAGAACAAAGTAATGACAAGAGTGATGTGTTTTGTTGTATGCGCACTGCTCTGCGCAATGGCTGTGGTCGGATTGACCGGATGCAGCGAGAAGGAAACAGACGACTGGGCAAAGATCGAAAAAGCAGGTACAATGAAAATCGGTGTAACCATTTACAAACCGATGAACTACAAAGACGACAGCGGCAAGTGGACCGGATTTGAAACCGAATTCGCGGAAGCGGTCTGCAAGAAGCTGGGCGTCAAAGCCGAATTCGTTGAAATCGATTGGAACTCCAAAGTAATAGAACTGAATGCAGGCAATATTGACTGTATCTGGAACGGTATGACCGTGACCGATGAGTTGAAGGCATCGATCGGACTTTCGGAAAGTTATATCCGGAACAAGCAGGTCTGCGTCATCCGGAAGGCAGACGCGGAAAAGTATACATCGCTTGCCGCGATGGCGGGTGCGGCGGTCGTTGCTGAGGACGGGTCTGCCGGTGCAACGGTTGCAAAGGAAGATGCCAACCTGAAGGCGAAGTTCACTCCGGTTGGTAAACAGACAGACGCGTTGATGGAAGTCAAGAGCGGTACTGCAGATGTAGCGGTGATTGACATTGTGATGGCGCAGGCAAGCGTCGGAGACAATACCGATTACAGTGATTTGCAGATCGTAACCGGAATTGAGTTGCCGTCCGAGGAATATGCCATCGGTTTCCGCAAAGCGGATACGGCAACACAGGCAAAGGTCAAAGAAGCCATTGATGCTCTGATCAAAGACGGTACGCTGAACACCATTGCGGAAAAGTACGGTCTGAAGGATCGCTTGATCGCAAACCAAAAATAAGAGATCACCGTGCAAAGGCATCACCGGAATGACGCAGTGAAACTATAAGTTGTTGTACTGACCCTGCAAAGAGAAATCTTTGCAGGGTGAATCTGGCGAGAAGGGGAAAGTAGTACATGGATTTTTTGACGGTAACCAAACAGTTGACCGAGGGCTTCGGGACGACGCTTCTGATTTTTATAGTGACACTGGTTTGTGCCATCCCGCTCGGATTGGTCATTACCTTCGGTTCGGTGTCCGGCATAAAGCCGCTTCGTTGGCTGACCAGGACGCTGATATGGATTATCCGCGGAACCCCTTTGATGTTACAGGTCATTGTCGTTTTTTACGGACCGGGTCTGATCTTTCATACGCCGATGCGTAACCGGTTGATGGCGGTATTGATTGCGTTTGTCATCAACTATGCCGCCTATTTTTCCGAGATTTACCGCGGGGGGATTGAGAGCATCCCGAAAGGACAGTATGAGGCGGGGCAGGTTTTGGGAATGACGCGGAGACAAACCTTTTTCTCCGTGATTCTTTTGCAGGTGATCAAACGGATTCTCCCTGCAATGAGCAATGAGATTATCACACTGGTCAAAGATACCTCGCTTGCCCGCGTGATTGCGGTTATTGAGCTGGTCAAGGCGGCTGAAAGTATTGTTGCAACCTACGCGATTATTTGGCCGCTGTTCTATATCGGTGCGTTTTACCTGTTGTTCAGCGCATTGCTGACCTTTGTGCTGGGCAAGGCGGAGAAGAAGCTGTCGTATTTCAAGAGTTGAGGGGAGGGGAGTCAATGCCGATTCTTGCAGTAAAAAATATCAGAAAAAGTTTCGGAGCGGAGGAGATTCTGCACGGAATTGATTTTTCCATGGAGAAGGGAGAGGTCCTTTCCATCATCGGATCGTCCGGCAGCGGGAAAACCACATTGCTGCGGTGTATGACTTTTCTGGAGCATGCCGAATCCGGGCAGGTGTTTGTGGACGGAGAGAAGATTTTTGATGCGGAAGAGAAAAAGCCGGTACCGCGTGAGGAGCAGCGGCGCAGGCAGTTGAATTTCGGTTTGGTTTTCCAGAATTTCAATCTTTTTCCACAGTATACGGTTCTTGAGAATGTTTGTCTTGCACCGAAACTGGAGGCGCGCAAATGCAAACAGCCGCGTAGTGTGCTTTCCGAAATTGAGGAGCGTGGCAAGGAGCTGATTGTGCGCGTCGGGTTGGAAAACCGGATGCAGGCATATCCGTGTGAGTTGTCCGGCGGGCAGCAGCAGCGTGTGGCGATTGCCCGCGCATTGGCACAGTCGCCGAAAATTCTGTGCTTTGACGAGCCGACCTCTGCGCTGGATCCCGAATTGACCGGGGAGGTTCTGCGGGTAATTCGCGGATTGGCAGAGCAGAAGACCACCATGGTGATTGTTACGCACGAGATGTCTTTTGCGCGGGGGGTCTCGGATCAGGTGATTTTTATGGACGGCGGCAATATTGTTGAGACAGGAAAACCGACCATTATGGAGAATCCGCAGACGGAGCGTTTGCGTGCATTTCTTAAGTGCGAATAAAAGCACTGCTTCAAGTTCTGATGGCGCAATTGCGCGGTGTCGCCTAAAAAAATCCGGAATCCGTCACGCAGACGAAATTCCGGATTTTTTGCCGTTATTGCGCAATAACGCCTTTGTAGTAATACTCTAATACTTTCAGATAGTGTGAACTTGCCTTCCTTTCTGATCTTTTCACTGTCGAAGTAAAACTCCCAGGTTTTGCCACCAAATCGACTGTGCGGAAGATCCAGCCGGACCACCCGTCATACAGATAGGCGAAGTCCATGACACGCCCGCGCATGACAAGATCAAACATCTCTACGGATTCTTCATCTTTGATCCCCTTTGCCGTCAGACAGACGTCGATATAGATTGGCATTACCTTCTGATAGCTGTAGGCACTCATGGATTCCACGACCGCACCGATCATATCGGTGTTTTGCACTGTTGTCGGAATTGTGATTACCGAACAGCCGGCATCTACAACCGTGTAATAACTCTCCTGTACGGTATCATACTTGGGTAAGGGCAACGCGCCATAGGACAAGTCGGATGCGCGTAGATTTTTGTAAAAGAACTGCGCTTGTAATGTTGCGAACAGCGTGTTTCCGTTTCCGAAGATTTCGTACGGCTCCTTGGAATTGGTGAGTGTATTGACATTCAGAGAGCCGCTGTTTTTGAGAGTCAGTGCGTGCAACATTTCGCTGATCTTTAACCCTTTTTCCGAATTTAGATTGGTGGTAATGGTCTTATCTTCGGTATTGACCGTTGCGAAGCGCTGATCGGAAGCATAGAAAAAAGCAGAGAGCATACATCCGTCTGTTTTGGTCACCAAGCCGTACTGATCCTGGTCATCACGCAAGTCGTCGTGATTGAGGTCTTGGTACAGATCATTGCTCAGGATGTTTAGTTTTTCCAAAGTCCACTCCTTGTTGCGGACCATGGTGTACAAATCTTCAATTTTGTTGTTTTCGGCAAACTTCTTGTTGAATACCATCATCCATGCCTGCTCCGCATAGGAGATGCTCATGTCACTGACAATAGCGTATATTTTTTCGTTGATGGTGGCAGCACCGTCAATCAGAGAGCGGGTGTACCAGGGGTTGGAAAAGTCCACATAGTTGATTTCGCTCCAATTCAGGAAGAGCCCCTTGATGATATCGGCACCGGTGGTTTCCATTTGTCCGAATACCAGATCAAAGTCATGGCTTCCGGCGCGGACGGAATTGTAGACGGTAGTTGACAGCTCATTGTAGAATTGTGGCACCGTTTCCATGATTTTGATGTTCAGCCGGTCCGCAATATCCAGATTGCGTTGATAGATAGCGTCATTCAGCGGGTCGCCGGTTTGTTTTTCTACCCAGATGTCATAGGCGGTACTTTCCTGTGAAATCGTGCGGAATTCTGCGCCACCAAAATCCAGTCTCGGCAAATCCGTTGTAGTTTCGCAGGCGGTTTCATTTCCGGCTGATGCTGTATTCTCTGCGGTATCGCTGCCGGACGGTTTTTCCTGATTGTCATTGTTGTCGGCGCAACCAAACAGAGAGATGCAGAACAGGCAGGTGAGCAACAGCGCACAGATTCTTACCCAAAATGTATTGGACCTTTTCATTGACTTTCCCCCTTTGTCGATTCTATCTAAATTATAGAGGCAACAATCGGAATTGTCAATTGACAGAGCGCACAATTATAGAAGTGAATTTTTGTATTATTCGCCTGTATGCAGATCGGAATCGACCTCATTGGTCAGTCTGTTCCAGGTCCGTACATCCACTTCTCCCGTGGCGGGAAGCCCGTTCAGTTTCTGGAAGGCACTGACCGCATCGGCTGTATTCTGATCAAAAACGCCGCGCGCCAGCGTTTCCTCCGGCAGCCGGGTGTCTGTGTAGGATACGGACAGTTCATTGAGCAGGTATTGTATCACGCGTGTCTGTAATGTGGTGTTCCCTTTCCCGATGGTGCACCCCTCCGGGGACGCCGGGAAAACAGCGACCGGCATGGGTCCCGCGTGATCGGTGATGGAATTGGTGTAGCTTTCAAAAAGTCTGGTCCACGTCAGATAGTCCGCCTGTCCTGTCTGGGGCAGGTTTTGCTGACGTTGAAACTCAACCAATGCGTTTTCTGTGGCGGTGTCAAAAATGCCGTCGACCGGGGGAGCGGTTATGCGGCTGTCGAAAAATGCAAGCTGGCGCAGATAACGCTGTATCTGCCGGACAGCCTCTTTTTGTGTGGCGTGCTGATCCTGTACGGTGTTATTCTGATCCATTGTTTATGATCCTCCCACGACATAGCCCGGGTACTGTCCCTCGCCAAGACGGTTTGTGCTGTACAGATCCCGGTAAAGTTCTTTGATGGCGGTCCAGGTGGAAATATCCACACTGCCGGTCGGGCTCAGTCCGAGCAACCTCTGCACTGCGAGAACGGATGCCTCGGTCATGGAACCGAAGTAGCCGGTTGGGTTGACGGCAGGGACGCTGTCCTCGTACTGCGCGATGAAGTTCAGATATTCCTGCAAAAGACGCACCTGGTCGGATTCTGCTCCTACGCGGAGAATAATGCCGGGGAACGGAACCACTAGACCCTCGGTATACTCTACCGGAACCGTTCCGATAATGCCAAGGTAGGCATTGTACATTGCATTCCAGGTCAGGCGCCCGACAATTCCGTCTGCGGGAAGTCCGAAGGTGGTTTGCATATCGCGAACCGCAGCCTCCGTTTCGGGACCGAAAATACCGTCTGTCGCGACGGCGGGAATGGTGTCGTAGTAGGCGGACAGATAGCTGATATAATATTGCAGGCTGGTTACGCCGAGTCCCGTTGACCCGCGGCGCAGAACGGACGGGAATTGTTGTGTGACTTCCTCCAGGCTGATGCCTTCTGCGTCCAGTTCCGTCAGCTTCCTGACCGCAAAGTAGGCGTTTTGCAGGGTATACCAGGTGTTTTTCCCCACAATCCCGTCAACGGTGATGTTGAAAGCCTTCTGGAATGCGCGGACTGCGTTTTCTGTGTCAAAGCTGAAAATGCCGTCCGAGCGGATAATTTTGGGAATGGACGGATAGTTTTCCCCGACCCGGTTCAGGCGGATCTGTACGGTGCGCACGTCGTCTCCGGTCGCGCCGATGCGCAGGGCGGTTTCCGGAGCGGATTGCGAACGTCCCGCAATGGGGGCGTTGCGCACCAGTTCGATGTCGTCGCCGTAGTAATAGCGCAGGATTTCGTAGGGGGTGTATCCCTCCTCCGCAAGGGCAACGGATCCCCACTGGGACATACCGTTGCAGGAGACGCGGATGCCGTCGCAGTAGGTGGAAAACAGAGGAGCAACACTGTCGCTGCGGCGGATGTAGTCGTCAAACATTTCGCTGACCAGTTCCCGGATATTTTCAAATACGCTTCTGCCTTTTACAAAATACTGATCGTATGCGGTCGAGTTAGTAATGTCAAAGTCGTATCCGCGTGAGCGATAGTATTCGGTGTAGATCCGGTTGAGGGCAAAGGATATCTGCGCATAAATATTTGCCCGCAGTGCCGCCTCCGGCCATGTGGGGTAAATTTCACTGGATGCGACATTGGCAATGTAATCCACAAAAGGGAGCGTCACATTTTCCGCCGTGGCGGACGGGGCTCCCAGATGGACGGTGATGGTTTCCGGGATGATTGGGATATTTGCGTTCATACGCACTCCTTTCTGTCAGATACAGGGATTGAGCCCATCAAAAAAGCGCTGATCGTCCGGCGTTCGATTGTCCGGGTAGCCATTCTGAGGCAGAGGGATCAGATCCACATTCTGAACGGATGTGATGCCGTCAAACACCGGAACACTGGTATAGTATTGCAGGTAGTAGCCGGGATAAGAGACATCGATGTTGAAGAATGACGAGGCATCTTTACTGCCGGGAACGAATGAGGATGCCGTCGGGGGCGCGGGAAGGGCAATCTGCGGGGTCAGTCCGTCGCGATCCGTCACAAGAGACCGTATGACGTCGCCTGCCTCCTCACCCGTTTCCTCGTAATTGCGGATCAGTACCGTCGCTCCCTGCAATGGGATAGCGCCCAGTGCGGTTGTTACGCGGACAATCAGATACCCTTCGCCGGTTTTCTCCGGTGCAGTGTTTTCCTGCGGTGTGCTTTCCAGATCTGCCACCCGCTGCTCGGGTTGTTGTCCTGTGTCCGGAGTTGTCTTTCTTTCTTCGTTTTTCCGGTTTTCCTGTGCATATTCAGCCATTCGGGTAATACCTCCTTTTCGGAAATGTGTCATCTTCAGTGTATGCACCGGGTGACAGAGGGTGCAAAATTTCGGGGTGCAGGGGATGCGGCGCACTTGTAAAAAATGTATAAACTTGCATTTTGCGGTTGACAAGTGTGCGGAGAAGTAGTATAATTGTTGATGAATCAACCGGCTTGCCGAAGGGCAGTACCGGTAAGGAGGGGAAAAATGTCGGAGGACCGATTTACAGCGTTTGCAGCCATCCTCGCCAGGGTGGCAAAGGATATTCAGCACATTGAAAACAGCCGTATGGCGGCATATGGATTGCGCAGTGCCCATACGCTTTGCCTTTTGCAGATCAGTCGTCATGCACAGGGGATTACACCGTCCGCGCTGGCAAGCTGCTGGGGTGTTGACAAAGCGTTGGTTTCCCGCACAACCGGGGAACTGATGGCGGGCGGTTTTCTTTGCTATGAGGAAGACGAGAAGCATGAAAAAAAATACAAGCGCCGGTTATTGCTGACGGAGACGGGAAAACACGTTGCAATGGAAATACGCGAGGTGATCCGCCAGGCGGCAAACAGGGTTTCCGGAGGATTACCCGAGGAAGACCTTGCGGTTTTTTATCGCGTTTTTCACCGGCTTGCCGATAATATTGCGGCACTTGCAGAGGATCCCACATGGAACGCCGACATGCAAGATGCGGCACAGGAAGGAAAGTGAGTAAAAAATATGAACAGTAAGTACAATCCGCACAACAAAAAAAGATTGCAAAAAAACGATGTTGAGCGCGTGTTTGACGCATGCGATCTCTGCCGTGTTATCCGTTCTCACGGTGAGAAAATCGCATTCCGTTATTTCGTGAACGGCGAAATGCAGGAGATGCGCTATGATGCGTTTGCCGATTTGATCCTTCAGGCGGCTGCCGCATTTGACAAACTGAAATTGGTCGATAAACGGATTGTTATCATCGGGGATACGTCGCCGGAATGGCTTGCCTCCTATATTGCGGCGATAGCTTGCGGCGCGGTCGCCGTTCCGATGGACAAAGAACTGGCGCTCACGGAAATTGAAAAGTTCATGGCGAGCGTTGACACTGCCGCCGTTGTATACGGTAAATCTTTCAACGACAAGTTTGTTACCACCATTGGCTCTCACTCCACGGTGAAGTATTTTATTCCGATTGATGCCGATTACGGAAAGGATTTCAATAAGAAAGTCCTCCCGTTCGGGGAACTGTTGGAATTGGGGCAAAAGGCGCTTGCGAACGGCTATGTGTTGCCCGTCCACACGGACAGAGACAAACTCAGTGAAATGCTCTTTACCTCGGGAACGACCGGAACCAGCAAATGCGTGATGCTGTCCCAGAAGAATATTTATTCGGTTGTGACGTGCGCCGCGCTGGAAACCAACTTTACAAAAGAGGACGTCGTGGTTTCCGTGCTGCCGGTGCACCATACCTATGAGCTTGCCTGCCTGCAGGCGGAATTGGTGTTGGGCATAACCATATGCATCAACGATTCACTGCGCCATGTAATGCGTAATTTCAAGACCTTTCAGCCCACTGCATTGGTGCTCGTTCCGCTGTTTGTCAATACCATGTACAAAAAAATCTGGTCCGAGGCGGAGAAGAGCGGTCGTGCCGGGAAACTCCGTACCGGGCAGAAATTGTGTGCCGGGCTGATGCATGTGGGCATTGATGTCCGCCGGAAGGTTTTCCGGCAGGTGATTGACGCATTCGGCGGAAGATTGACCAACATTATCTGTGGCGGTGCACGTCTGGATCCCAAAATGATCGAGGGCTTTGAATCCTTCGGTATCTCCATTTTTGAAGGCTTCGGCATTACGGAATGTGCCCCTCTGACAGCCGTAACCCCCTATTATGCGCGGAAGTACGGTTCTGTCGGTCCTGCGGTCAATTGCTGTACCATCCGGATTGAGGGTGACGGAAGCAAAACGGATGACGGCTTTGAGCAGGGGGAGATTCAGATCAAAGGCGATAATGTCATGCTGGGGTATTACAAAAACGAGGAAGCGACCAGGGAGGCATTTACCGATGACGGCTGGTTCCGCACCGGTGATATCGGTTATATGGATGCCGACGGTTATGTATATATTACCGGACGCCTGAAATCCGTCATTGTTCTGGAAAACGGGAAAAACGTATTCCCGGAGGAAATTGAGGAATATCTGGGCGGATTGGAGGAAATCAATGAATGCGTGGTGGTCGGTCGTCACAGCGCGTCCGGTGATGAAGTCGTGCTTACGGCAGTGATCTACCCGGATCTTACACGGTTTGCGCCGGAGGCAACCGATGCGCAGATTACAGAGGAACTGCGCAAAAAAATCAATGCAATCAACCGTACATTGCCTGCATTCAAACAGGTGAGAGCCGTTGAAATCCGCCGCACCGAGTTTGAAAAAACCACATCAAGAAAGATCAAACGCCATTTGGTGGTGTAAACTGCCATATGCAATTGCAGAAAGGATAATTGAAATATGATTCATTCTTCCGGTTATCTTGTGATGGATAAATATACCTATCCCAAACGCCGTCAGACCGATTTTGCCTATCAGCCGGGGCGCATTGTCCGTTCGCAGAACCGGATCACGGGCAGATTGCGCCGTGAGGACGGAGAGGAATTGCTGCGCACCGGGCGGCTGGATGCAGATACCTTCTTTAAGACCAAGGCTGTTCCGGACCTTGACGGATACACCGGATTTTATCTGTCCGGCGTCGGTGTGGAAGACCGGGGGCAGGATGCCGTTTGCAGTGTGACGTTCTTTGATGCGGACGCGGCGGAGAGCTTCCAGACGGTATGTCCGTTGCAGACGCTGACTAAAAAGCCTGCTTTTCACCTTTTGCCGCTGACGTTTGCCCCGGCATATTTGCTGGTTGAGGTTTCCGGCGGAACGGTGGAGGATCTTATACTTGGCGGTTGCCACGTTCTTAATCCCTTGGGGATATGGGGCGGGCAGAGTTATTTTTACCGTGCGGAAGGGTGCACCCTCTCGGACGCGGGGACCGCAATCCGTTTGCAGCTTGCGGGGGACGGTATGTTTGAAACGCCGGAATTCCCGGATTCCTCTGCAACTGCCTACAACATGCTGATGCCGCGGCGCAACACCGTGTATGCGGTTTTGGACAATCAGTCGGATGCCTCCGCGGTGACGCTTGCGTATACGACATACGATCACCCGGAATACAGCGCGGATGCCACCCTGACCGTCCCGCTGGAAGAGGGGAAGCATGCGTATTATTTCAATCTTTCCGCGACCCCGCTTTGCCACGGAAGAATGCGTTCCTTCCGGCTGCTCTTTACGGGGACAGGCAGAGTTGACGTATGCAGCTATTCCTTTGAGGAAGAAAAAGCAATAGAGACGCTTGGCGGACGAATTCTGTCCTGCCATGCAACGGAGCAGACCGTAACGGTTCGCGGAACCCTGAACTCGGAAACGGCAACGGCATTTACCGGTGGAAAGATCCGGATTTATGCTGTGACCATGGCGGACGACCGAGATGTACCGACCGGAAATGTGCTGGTGGGAGAGTGCGATGTGTCAGAGCGCTTTTGCATAGACGATATTCCCAACAGTGACGGGGTGATTTCACGCCTTCCGTACCAGTTCCTTGCGTTTGCGGAGAAAGGGGATGCGTGGCAAAAGATTGACGAGCGGTTCCTGATCGAAAACTACGCGGACTTTTGTCCGAATCCGTATGCGTTCCGGACGCCGGGATATGATGTCAATGTGCTCAACTGCGGCGCCAAGGGCGACGGTTTTACCGACGATACCGATGCGATTCAGCAGGCAATTGATCTTGCAGCAAAAATGGGCGGCGGTCGTGTCACCGTTCCCGGGGACGACAGCCTTTACGGCAGACGTTACATCATCACCAACCTGCTGATGCGGTCCTTGGTGGAGCTGCATATTGAACGGGGAGCGGTGCTCTGGCAGTCGCAGAACCCGTACCACTACTGTTATGAGGTGACATACGGGCATGACGGTGTGATTCCAGGTGTGAACTGGACGCACTGTATGCATGTCTGCAATCTGCCGATGATTCAGCTGCACCACCTTCACAAGGTCAAGGTGACCGGTTTCGGTGTTTTGCGCTCAATGGATACCGGTTCGGAAGAGGGCGTTGCAATGCCGGGCTACTCGACGGGTTGCCCTGACCGGATTCACCAGATTACCCTCGGTATTTATTCCGTTACGGATTTGGAGTTAAGTGATTTCTCCATCGTGCGGGCGAATAACTATCATTTCTCCTATTACTGCACCTCACGTGTGTATATTGCCAACCTCAAAATGTACGAGGTCAAGTGCGTCAGCGGCGACGGTCCCGGGTGCCAGAGCTCACACGATGTTTGCATTACGCGCTGCCTGTTCCAGTCGAATGACGACGGCGTTAATTTTACCAGCAGCTATCATGACCCGCGCGGCATTGTCTGGTGGACCAGTCGCCCGGGAGAGGACAATCGGATTCACCGCTTCCTGATTACCAACAACTACCTGAATTCCGGCGGCGGAAAGGCGATTGCATTCATTACCTGGGGAACGAGCGATCCGAATCAGGAGCGCACACAGATCAGCGACATTGAAGCATACGGCAATTACCTGATTGCGGTCAATCCGGTCGGCGCATGGCCGGATAACCCCTACAACGGCAAGGTGCCCTTTGATAATTCCGAAACGGACGATTATTCACCGGTGACGCGTGTGCGGATTCTGAAAAACCGGTACGAGGGGAACTGCACCATCGGTCCGATCCATGCAACCGACATGATTACCGATTGCGGCATTCATTCTGCATCCGATTTCCGCAACGGCGATTTTTCCCTTGGCGGATTTGCCAACTGGAATGTTGTGCGGAACTCCCATCCGGAGTCTGCCAGAACCGTTATTCTGGCGGATAAACGGAAGGGCTTGCTGGATGAATGCGGTGAAGGAAAGGTGTCTGCCGTACAGGGACTGTGCCTGGGAGCAGGTGAGCACACGTTTGTTGCCGAGGTTTCATGCGGTAATACGGGCGCGGTGATGTTTGCATTACGCACGGATAACGGAGCGGTTCTTGCCGAAAAACAGATTCCGGCGCAGTGGCTCACGGAAGCCTCCCTTGATTTTTCTCTGCGTGAGGATACGGATGTTTACCTTGGTTTCCGCACCGCGGGCATTAATGACGGATTTGTTATGTTCGACCATTGCCATGTAGTCAGCCATATCGACCGTGAGGCGGCGGAACAGCGGAAGCGTCAGGCTTTCCTTACACGGACAGAAGAGACGTTCTGTCTGTCGCCCGAGACCGGTGTCATCGTTGAAAACGGCAAGTTGTACCTGACATTGGACGGGTCCAAAGGGGAAGCTATGCTCCGCACGGCACAGCCGTTCCGGAATCTGCATTTTTCCTGCTCTGTTCGCGTGGATGCCATTGATCCTGCGTGCGAGCAGTACGGATTGGGCTTCTTGTTTGGCGCCGATGCAGAAAACGGGTGTGCATATCTGTTGCGCATGTATATGGAAGAGCGGGAGCTGCGTCTTTTGCGCATCAGTAACGGAACGTCAGAGTGTATATGGAAGCGGACCAACTTTTTCTTTACCTCGCTTGATTTTCACCATTTCGACCTGACGGTTCGCGGTACGTCCTTTGTTTTGCGCGTGGATAGTGCCCTTTGCGGGCAGGTGACGCTTGCATGTCCCTGCCATGGTGACGCTGCCGTATTTGTCAGGGGTCTGCGTACTTCATTGACCGGGCTTTGTGCGGAAAGCATTTGAAGTCTATATTGTAAGCTCATAGTATATATACAAAAAGGGGCGCCTTGCCCCTTTTTGTTTTGGATCGGGTTCAGCCGCCGCAGCAGCAACTGATGAGCAGCAATGCGATAATCAGGATCCAGATCATGTTGTTATTGTCGAAAAGGTTGCACAAACAGTTATTCATGAAATAAGCCCCTCTTTCGTTAGTTTGGAAGAAGTACCCTGTGGGCTTCCTCAATAGCAGAATATGAGGGATGGAGGGGGAGTGTGCCGAAAAAAGCAGAAAAAAGGAAAAAATAATCGCCCCCGGCGGTGAGAATCCGTGAGCGATTATTTCATAGTTGCACTTCTCCGGGTTTGCATGGGTTTTGCAAACACAAAAACGGAAAAATCAGCGAACTGCGTTGATTGCTTTTGTAAACTGGCTCTTTTTACGGGCAGCGGCGTTCTTATGAATAATGCCGCGTGCGGCTGCGTGATCAATGATTTTGACAGCAGTAGCATACTCAGCCTTGATGGTTTCCACATCGTTGTTGGCAACAGCGGTCTCATACTTCTTAACGATGGTCTTCATTCTGGAACGGAACATCTGGTTCTGCAGAGCCTTTTTGTTGCTGACCACAACGCGCTTTTTGGCGGATTTGATATTCGGCAAGTCGATTCACCTCCAATTCAGAATTTGCGATTTTCACCGGTATCGGCGTCACGGCATGAGAGGGTACCGATCGTTCCAACACACGTTCCTCATTATAGCACATCCTTTTTGAAATTGCAATAGGTTTTTGCAACTTTTTTTGAAAATATGCCGTTATCTGCTGACCGATACCACGACGGTATCCGGGTTATAGTACTTCCACATTTTCAGCGCCCGTTCGGTTGCTTCAAAATAGAAGGCACATTGAGTTCCGGTACGGTCGGTGAACAGCGCCACGTAAAGATCCGGTGCGTCTGCGGAGGATGCGCAGGAGAAAACGGTTGCCCCGGACAGCCGTCTGCCGATGCGGTCAAGATATGGGGCGCTGCAGGGAAGAACGTCGGAAAAATCGCGCAGGGGTCGGGAAAACAAAATACCCTCCAATCTGCCTCCGTAAATGACGGACGCGGTCAGAATTCCAGCGGCAATCTCGTACTTGTATTCAGGTACCGTATACGGATGTACGAAATAGTAGTACACCCAGAGCGAAAGCGGAATCAGGCAGAGTAGCGGCCAGAAGTGCGTCAGTGCGCCGAATGCAAACCAGAGTAAGGTCAGAAAAACAAAACCGAGACGGAACAGAACGCGCCGCGTCCGGAACTTTCCGACAATTTTCTGTGCCACAACGTATTCGTAGGTGTCACTTTGGTCATCGTGCTTTTTTGCTTTGTGCAGTTTCATAGATATTGCCCTGTCCTTTGGATCCGGATTGTTTTCATAAGTATAACATATCGCATTCCGGATGTCAAGAAAAACGGCGTTCATAAAATATTTACATTTTAATTTTGACATTTTCTCCCTAATTCACAAAACATTCGTTCTGCATTTGGATTATTTTGAAAAAATACCGATTGACAGCGCTTGCAAAATGTGATAAACTAATATACTGCAATATAATTGCTCAGTTTGTGCTCTTTAAGCATAAAAAGAATGGAATGGAGTGATAGAGTTTCATGGTCAACCTGAAAGAGCAGAGGTTGGGGCAGAATGTGAGAAAGTCATTTTCCCGCACCCGTTTTAACCTCGAATTGCCCAACCTTGTGGAAGTGCAGACCAAATCCTACAAGTGGTTCCTGGAAGAGGGACTTATGGAGGTTTTGCGGGATGTATCCCCGATTACGGACTATTCCGGAAACCTTTCCATCGAATTTGTTTCCTATTCTATCGGAAAGCAACCGAAGTATTCGGTTGAGGAATGCAAGGAAAGAGACGCCAATTACGCCGCGCAGCTGCGCGTAACCGCCAGACTCAGCAACCGCCTGACCGGAGAAATCAAGCAGGATGATGTGTACATGGGAGAATTCCCTCTGATGACGGATACGGGAACGTTTGTGATCAACGGAGCGGAGCGTGTAATTGTTTCTCAGATTGTGCGTTCTCCCGGTATGTACTACGCAAGCGACATCGACAAGACAGGGAAGCGGACCTATGCCGCGACCGTGATTCCTTACCGTGGCGCATGGCTGGAGTATGAAACCGATATCAACGGCGTCATGTATGTCCGCATTGATAAGAATCGCAAAGTTCCGATGACCATGTTTATCCGCGCATTGGGCGTGGAATCCAGAGATGACATCTATGAGCTCCTGGGCAAGGATGATCAGCTGACCGCTACATTCGAAAAGGATGAGTGCGAAGATCTTGCTGTCCGCAATGCCTCTACGGTCGGCGTTGAGGCGCTCAAGGAAATTTATAAAAAGCTCCGTCCGGGTGAGCCGCCTCTGGTGGAATCCGCAAGGACGCTGATTGACAATTACTTCTTTGACGCACGCAGGTACGACATTGAACCTGTCGGACGTTACAAATTCGATAAGAAGATGGCGATTCATTGCCGCATTACCGGGCGGAAGCTGTCGCGCGATGCGGTCAGCCCTTTGACGGGTGAGGTTGTTGCCGCGGCGGGAAGCGTTCTGAGCGCAGATGACGCGATGAACCTGGAAAAGGCAGGAGTTAATGAAGTGTATCTTGTCACGGACAACGGTGCGGAAGTCAAGGTTCTTTCCAACAACACCGTGGAGCCCGCATGGATTTTGGGATACGACCTTACAGAGTGCGGCGTCAGCGAAAAATGCCATACACCTGTCCTGCTTGAAATCATCGAACAGGCAGGGGGAGATCCGGATGCGGTCAAGGCGATTGCCAAGGCACGTATTGCGGAGCTGTGCCCCAAGCATATTACCCGGGATGATATTTTTGCTTCCATTAACTATATTATCGGTCTTGCGCATGAAGTCGGTACGGTTGACGATATCGACCATCTGGGCAACCGCCGGATCCGTTCGGTGGGTGAGCAGCTCCAGAACCAGATGCGGATCGGTTTTGCCCGCATGGACAAGATCATCAAGGAGCGCATGACGACTCAGGACAACGAGAAGCTGACACCGCTTGCACTGATCAATGTGCGCCCGGTGGCAACGGTAATCCGTGAGTTTTTCGGCTCTTCGCAGCTTTCTCAGTTCATGGATCAGAACAACCCGTTGGCAGAGCTGACCCATAAGCGCCGTCTTTCCGCACTCGGACCGGGCGGTTTGTCCCGTGACCGTGCATCCTTCGATGTTCGTGACGTGCACTACACCCAGTACGGTCGTATGTGCCCGATCGAGACGCCTGAAGGACCGAACATCGGTCTGATCTCCTATCTGACCACCTATGCGCGCATCAACAACTACGGCTTCATTGAGGCGCCATATCGCCGGGTAGAGCATGTGCGCAAGCCGGATGGAACGGTTGATCACATTGTGACGGATCAGGTGGAATATATGACTGCCGATGTTGAGGATAACTATATCATTGCGCAGGCAAACGAACCGCTGGATGAGGGTGGGCATTTCGTCAACCGGAAGGTAACTGCCCGTGATAAGACGGAAATTTTGGAAATGGATCCGGCGCGCGTTGACTTTATGGACGTTTCCCCGAAGATGGTGGTGTCGGTTGCAACGGCAATGATCCCCTTCCTGGAAAACGACGACAACTCCCGCGCACTGATGGGATCCAACATGCAGAAGCAGGCAGTGCCGCTTATGGTGACCGATAACCCGATTGTCGGTACCGGTATGGAATATAAAGCCGCGGTTGACTCCGGCGTTGTAATTGTCGCCAAAGAAGCAGGAACCGTCGAAAAGGTAGATGCGAACCGCATTGTGATTGTGACAGCGGACGGAAGAAAGAGCGTATACGAGCTTTCCAAGTTCAAGAGAACAAACCAGGGAACCTGCTTCAATCAGCGCCCGATCGTACGTAAGGGACAGTCGGTGGAAGAGGGACAGGTCATTGCAGACGGACCTGCGACCAAGAACGGTGAAATCTCGCTCGGTAAGAATGCGCTGATCGGATTTATGACCTGGGAGGGTTATAACTACGAGGACGCGGTGCTGTTGAACGAGCGTTTGGTGAGAGATGATGTTTACACGTCTCTCCATATTGAAGAATATACACATGAAGCACGGGAAACCAAACTCGGGCCGGAAGAGATCACAAGAGAAATTCCCAACGTCGGTGAGGACGCTCTGAAGGATCTGAACAACGACGGTATTATCCGGAAGGGAACCGAGGTGCGTGCCGGGGATATCCTGGTCGGAAAGATTACGCCGAAGGGAGAAACCGAGCTGACTGCGGAAGAACGTCTGCTTCGCGCGATCTTCGGTGAAAAGGCAAGAGAAGTCAGAGATACTTCTCTCCGTCTGCCGCACGGTGAATCCGGTATTGTTGTAGATGTGCGCGTCTTTTCGCGTGAAAACGGGGATGAGCTTTCTGCGGGCGTGACTAAGAAGGTCCGCGTGTATATTGCGCAGAAGCGTAAGATTTCCGTAGGTGATAAGATGGCAGGTCGTCACGGTAACAAGGGTGTCGTTTCGCGCATCCTGCCGCCGGAAGATATGCCGTTCTTGCCGGACGGAACGCCGCTGGATATCGTTCTGAACCCGTTGGGCGTGCCTTCCCGTATGAATATCGGACAGGTGCTTGAGGTTCACCTCGGCATTGCCGCGCGTAAATTGGGATGGAAGATTATGACGCCCGTGTTCGATGGTGCAACCGAGCGTGATATCAGCGAATGTCTCCGCATGGCGGGCTACTCCCGTGAGCTTTTTCCGTTGGAAAACCCTGAAGGGAAGGAGCTCTTTGAAGAGATTATCAAGCCGGACGGTTCCAAGGACTATCGTCTGTTTACTCCTGAGGAAAGAAGCAATCCTGCTTATATTGAGGAAATGCGTCAGGCGCATAAGCTGAAGCTGTTTGACGGTAAGACGGTTCTTTATGACGGACGTACCGGTGAACCGTTTGATAACCCGGTCACGGTCGGTATCATGTATTATCTGAAGCTGCACCATTTGGTGGACGATAAGATTCATGCCCGTTCCAACGGTCCGTACTCTCTGGTGACACAGCAGCCGCTCGGCGGTAAAGCACAGTTCGGCGGTCAGCGTTTCGGCGAAATGGAGGTCTGGGCGCTTGAAGCTTACGGTGCTGCATATACGTTGCAGGAAATCCTGACGGTCAAGTCGGATGATATAACCGGGCGCAGAAAAGCATATGAGGCAATCATAAAAGGACAGAATATTCCGACGCCCGGCATTCCGGAATCCTTCAAGGTGCTTGTCAAGGAATTGCAGGCACTGGCACTCGATGTGCGTGTGCTTGACCGGAACGGCAACGAGGTTCAGCTTTCGACGCTCTGCAATGAGGATGATGCTCCTGCTTATTCCAACAAGATGGATGCGGAAGCAATTGAAAATGCGATCGGCAACGGTGTGGAAACGGATGAATTCAACGATTCTTATACCATTGAAGGCGGTCACTCCCTTGATTTCGGTGAGGAAGATGAGTCGGACGAGGAGTATGATGACGGCACATCCGATGAGACGGATGCGTTTTCCGATCACGACGATTACGACCAATGATGGCGCTCCCGGCGGTTGTGCCGTCGGACGTGAACCGATGCCGGTAAATACCGGCAGGATATTTAACGAATGATAGATAATATAGTGAGGAGAAACGCTGTGGAGCATACTGAATTTTCTTCAATTAAAATCGGTCTGGCATCTCCGGAAATGATACGAGAATGGTCTTACGGCGAGGTCAATAAGCCGGAAACCATTAACTACAGAACCCTGAAGGCCGAGGTCGGCGGTCTTTTCTGCGAACGGATTTTCGGGCCGACCAAGGACGGCGCCTGCATGTGCGGAAAGTACAAGAATTCGCACAGCAAAGAGGTGATCCGTTGCGAAAAGTGTGGTGTTGATGTCACTACCAAAAAGGTGCGCCGCGAGAGAATGGGACGGATTGAACTTGCCTCTCCGGTCTCCCATATCTGGTATTTCAAAGCGATCCCGTCCCGCATGGCACTGGTGCTTGATATTTCTCCGAAACAGCTGGAGCAGGTGCTCTACTTTGCGGAAAATATTGTGCTGGATCCGGGTACCACGCCCATTCCGAAGGGCACGGTGCTTGGAGAAAAGCAGTACGCCGATTACCGTGAAATGTACGGAAAGGATTTCCGCGTCGGCATGGGCGCTGAAGCCATTAAGGAACTCCTTGCGGCGATCGACGTTGAGGAGCTGGCGGAACAGCTGAAAAATGATCTGAAAAACGCAACCGGTCAGAAGAAGACCCGGATTATCAAGCGCTTGGAGGTTATTGAGGCGTTCCGTAAATCCGGAAACAAGCTTGAGTGGATGATTCTGGACGTGATTCCGGTCATTCCGCCGGATATCCGCCCGATGGTACAGCTGGACGGCGGCAGATTTGCTTCGTCCGATTTGAACGAACTGTATCGCCGTGTGATCAGCAGAAACAACCGCCTGAAGAAGCTGATGGAAATCCGGACGCCTGAAATTGTGATCCGGAACGAAAAGAGAATGCTGCAGGAGGCGGTGGACGCCCTGATCGACAACGGACGCCGCGGAAAGCCGGTGACCGGTCCTTCCAACCGTCCGCTGAAATCCCTGTCCGAAATGCTGCGCGGTAAGCAGGGACGTTTCCGTCAGAACCTGCTCGGTAAGCGCGTGGACTATTCCGGACGTTCCGTTATCGTGGTCGGACCCAGCCTGAAGATTTATCAGTGCGGTCTGCCGCGTGAAATGGCTTTGGAACTGTTCAAACCGTTTGTGGTCAAGCGACTTGTCGAGATGGGCAAGGCGATCAATGTCAAGGACGCACAGAAGAAGATTGAACGTGTTTATCCCGAGGTCTGGGATGCACTGGAAAATGTCATTAAGGGTCACCCGGTTCTTTTGAACCGTGCACCGACTCTGCACCGACTCTCCATTCAGGCATTTGAGCCTGTTCTGGTGGAAGGACGCGCGATCAAACTGCACCCGTTGGTCTGTACCGCATTCAATGCGGACTTTGACGGCGACCAGATGCCGGTACACGTACCGCTTTCTGCGGAAGCTCAGGCAGAGGCGCGTTTCCTGATGCTGTCGGCAAACAACCTCTTGAAACCGGTCGACGGCCGTGCGGTTGCAATTCCGACGCAGGATATGATCCTCGGTTCTTACTACCTGACGATGGAGAAGGCGGGAGAACCCGGCGACAGAGAGCCGTATCTGGACGAGAACGGTCAGCCCCTTCTTGACGAGAAGGGCGAGGTGATTTACAAATACCGGATGTACCGCAATTTTGATGAGGCGGTTATGGCATATGTCAATCATCAGATCGGTCTGCATTCCCGTATCAAGGTGCGTGTAGAAAAGGATTTCGATGGCGTCAAACGGGAGGCAGTCATTGTCACAACCCTGGGCCGTCTGATCTTTAACCGTCCGATTCCGCAGGATCTGGGCTTTGTGGACAGAAGCAAGCCGGAGAATGATTTTGCGCTTGAGATCGAATTCGTGATCAAAAAGAAGCAGCTCGGTCAGATTATTAACTACTGCATCAAGAAGCACGGCGCTGCCGTCTGCGCCAACATGCTTGACGAGATCAAGGCAATGGGTTACAAATATTCTACCCGCGCATCCTTCTCGATTTCGGTGTACGATATGACCATCCCGAAGGAAAAGCCGCAGTTGATCGCAGAAGGTCAGCATAAGGTAGATGCAATCACCAAGCACTTTTTGCGTGGTGAGTTGTCGGAAGAAGAGCGTTACCAGAGCGTTATCAAGATCTGGAAGCAGACAACCGAGGATGTTACAACTGCCCTGCAGGACAGCTTCTCGCAGTTCAACCCGATCAAGATCATGGCGGACTCCGGTGCGCGTGGTTCCATGACACAGATGCGGCAGCTTGCCGGTATGCGCGGATCCATGTTTGCAACCAACGGTAAGACAATGGAATTGCCGATCAAATCCAACTTCCGTGAAGGTATGAATATCATGGAGTACTTCATGGGAGCGCGTGCGTCGCGTAAGTCCCTGTCCGATACCGCACTTCGTACCGCGGACTCCGGTTACCTGACCAGGCGTTTGGTGGATGTTTCGCAGGAAGTGATTGTCCGTGAGGAAAAGTGTGATACCACAAAGGGTGCATGGGTCAACGAAATTATCGACGAGAAAGACAAGAATGTACTGGAGCCGTTGGTTGACCGTATCGTGGGCAGATATACAATCGGCGAGGTCGTGGATCCCGCAACCGGTGAGGTTATTGTCGGTGACGACGAAATGATCAGCGAGGAACAGGCAGACAGAATTGTCGCGGCAGGAATCAAGAAGGTTTATATCCGTACAGTCATTCAGTGCCATTCCAAATACGGTATCTGCGCACATTGCTACGGCGCGGACCTTGCATCCGGCAAGCCGGTCAATATCGGTGAGGCGGTCGGTATCATTGCCGCACAGTCCATCGGTGAACCCGGTACGCAGCTGACGATGAGAACGTTCCACTCCGGCGGTGTGGCAGGAAGCGATATTACACAGGGTCTTCCCCGTGTCGAAGAGCTGTTTGAGGCAAGACAGCCCAAGAAGGCTGCAATTATGACGGAGTATGCCGGCGTTGTGCATATCAAACCGTCCGATATTCCGGGTATGAACGATGTTTCCATTCACGTGGACGAAACGGGCGACTTTGTGAAATATCAGGTGCCTTACGGGGTTCGTCTGGCAGTGGAAGACGGTGACCATTTGGAAAAGGGACAGTCCATTACCGAGGGTAGTAAAGCACCCGCAAGTATCATGAAAATCCTTGGTTTGGATGCCGTTTATGAGTATATTATCAAGGAAATTCAGCGCGTTTACCGTTCACAGTCGGTAAATGTCAACGACAAGCATATTGAGATCATTGCGCGTCAGATGACCAGAAAGATCCGGGTGGACGAGATCGGAGATACCAATCTGTTGCTCGGCTCGCTGGTGGACATCAATGATTTTGAAACTGAAAATGACCTTGTCCATGCCCGCATCGCGGCGGGAGAAGAAGGACTCCATTATGCGGTTGGAGCACCGGTTCTGCTGGGTATCACCAAGGCATCCCTGGCGACCGAGTCCTTCCTGTCGGCAGCGTCCTTCCAGGAAACCACCAAGGTTCTGACGGAGGCTGCGATCAGAGGTAAGGTTGACCATCTGATCGGTTTGAAGGAGAACGTCATTATCGGTAAGCTGATTCCTGCCGGAACCGGTATGTCCTGCTACCACGGGGTAGATGTTAAACCGCTGCACCCGATTTCTGAGGAAGAAGAGTTCCTTACGGAGGATCACGATGGCAACCATGAGAGCTGGAACGATGCGTCCGCAGACAGTTGGGAACATGAAGAAGCGGACGAAGAAGAAATCCTCTATGAGGAGGGCAATCCGTTGGAGGACGAAGAGAGCGAATACGGGGATGAGTGATTCGCACGTCTTTGACCGAGCCATCGCTGTACTTGCATAATATCCTTGGACCATACACAGAATCTCCACCGGAAACGGTGGGGATTACTGTATAATATGAAAAAAACAAGGCAACCATATTTGTGCAAAACAGAGAAATTTTCGGTCTAAAATTTTGCACCTTGACAAAAAGACAAGTCGGTGCTATAATTAACTGTAAAATGTCGCGGGTGGGGTGATTTTGCGCCTGCGAGACATTTTGGGGCAGTTCCGCGTGATGGATAGACGCGTTCTGTATAAACATTAAATTCAGAAGAAGGAGGAAAAAAGAATGCCAACCTTTAACCAGCTTGTCAGACAGGGTCGTAGCGAAAAGGTGTATAAGTCCAAGGCGCCTGTGCTCCAGAAGGGCTTTAACTCTCTTTCCAACGCTGCAACCGATCAGCCCTCTCCGCAGAAGAGAGGCGTATGCACGAAGGTTTCCACTACAAGCCCGAAGAAGCCGAACTCCGCGCTCCGTAAGATCGCGAGAGTCAGACTGACCAACGGCTTGGAAGCAACCGTGTATATTCCCGGTATCGGTCATAACCTGCAGGAACACTCGGTCGTCCTTATCAGAGGCGGAAGAGTCAGAGACCTGCCCGGTGTCCGTTACCACATTATCCGCGGTACCCTTGATGCACAAGGCGTTGCAAACCGTAACCAGAGCCGTTCCAAATACGGCGCAAAGATCCCGAAGAAGAAGAAGTAATCGGGACCGAACAGAAGGTAAAAAGCAACTTTGGCACCGTCCGATGTCTGACTGTAAATTTAGTGTTTATAGAAACTCTGGCGAGCGCAAACAAAAGGATTGCTTTTGAGTACCTGTGATTTCATTTTTACTATTAATGAAGGAGGGAAGTTAAAGTGCCGAGAAGAGGTCGTATATCCAAAAGAGATGTATTGCCGGATCCGTTGTACAATTCCAAGCTGGTTACAAAGCTTGTCAACAACGTGATGTATGACGGCAAGAAGGGTGTTGCGCAGAAGATCGTATATGATGCTTTTGGTATCATTGAAGCAAAGCTGGGTCAGAATCCCCAGGAGGTCTTTGTGGCAGCGCTGGACAATCTGAAACCGGAACTGGAAGTAAAAGCACGCCGTGTGGGCGGATCCACTTACCAGGTTCCGATGGAAGTAAGAGCGGACCGTCAGCAGACACTGGCGCTCAGATGGCTGATTGGCTACGCGAGAAAGCGCAGTGAACGCACCATGGCGGAGAAACTGGCAGGCGAGATTATGGACGCCAAGAACAGTGCTGGTGCCGCATTCAAGAAAAAAGAAGAGACGCACAGAATGGCAGAAGCCAACAAGGCGTTTGCACATTACAGATACTAATACACTGGCAAGGAGACCGAAAGAAATATGCCAAGGGAATATTCACTTGAGCGTACGCGCAATATCGGCATCATGGCACACATCGATGCCGGAAAAACCACTACCACCGAAAGAATTCTGTTTTATACCGGAAAGGTGCACAAAATAGGGGAAACGCACGAAGGGTCTGCAACCATGGACTGGATGGCGGAAGAGCAGGAGAGAGGTATCACCATTACTTCTGCTGCCACCACATGTTTCTGGAAGAACAACCGTATCAATATCATTGATACTCCCGGACACGTTGACTTTACCGTTGAGGTTGAAAGATCTCTGCGTGTGCTGGATGGCTCCGTCACTGTTTTCTGTGCAAAGGGAGGCGTTGAGCCTCAGTCGGAAACCGTGTGGAGACAGGCTGACCGTTATCATGTGCCGAGAATGGCATATGTCAATAAAATGGACATTACCGGCGCAAACTTCTATCGTGTTATTGACATGATGAAGGAAAGACTCCACGCAAATCCGGTACCGATTCAGTTGCCGATCGGAAAGGAAATGACATTCCGGGGCATTATCGATTTGATTACCATGGAAGCCGATGTTTATTATGATGACCTTGGCAAAGACATGAGAGTTGAACCGATTCCGGAAGATATGTTGGAGCAGGCGAAGGAATACCGTGCCGCTATGATTGAGGCTGCTGCCGAGGTCGATGACGCGCTGATGGAGAAATTCATCAACGAGGAAGAGATCACGCAGGAAGAAATCAAAGCAGCGCTCCGGAATGCAACCATTGCCAACAAGCTGGTTCCTGTGGTGTGCGGTACGTCTTACCGTAATAAGGGCGTTCAGAAACTTTTGGACGCAATCGTTGATTATATGCCTTCTCCGGTGGACATTCCGCCTGTGAAGGGAATTGATCCTCATACCGATGAGGAGATCACAAGAGATGCTTCGGATACAGAGCCTTTCTCTGCGTTGGCATTCAAGATCATGACCGACCCGTTTGTCGGAAAGCTTTGCTACTTCCGCGTTTATTCGGGTACGATCAACGCGGGCGACGTCGTTTATAACTCCACAAGAGGAAAACGCGAGCGTTTGGGAAGATTGCTGCAGATGCATGCCAACGAACGGAAAGATATTGATGTCTGCTACAGCGGTGATATTGCCGCTGCAATCGGTGTCAAAGCAACGACAACCGGAGACACTTTCTGTGATGAAAAGAATCCCATTATCCTTGAGAAAATGGAATTCCCGGAACCGGTTATCCGTCAGGCGATTGAGCCGAAGACCCGCGCAGGTCAGGAAAAGATGGGCATTGCACTGTCCAAGTTGGCAGAAGAAGACCCAACGTTCCGTACCTACACGGATGAAGAAACCGGTCAGACCATTATCGCCGGTATGGGCGAGTTGCACCTTGAGATTATCGTGGACAGAATGCTCCGCGAGTTCAAGGTGGAAGCAAACATCGGTAAGCCGCAGGTTGCATACAAAGAAACCATTCGCAAGAAGGTTGATCATGAGTGCAAGTACAAGCGTCAGTCCGGTGGTTCCGGTCAGTACGGTCACGTCAAGATTACGATCGAGCCGAACGAGCCGGGTAAGGGATACGAATTCATTGATGCCGTCAAGGGCGGTGCCATTCCGAAGGAGTATATCCCCGCTGTTGACCAGGGAATCCGCGGCGCTATGCAGAGCGGTGTTCTCGCAGGTTACAACGTTGTTGACGTAAAGGTTACGTTGTATGACGGTTCTTATCACGAAGTGGACTCCTCCGAGCTTGCATTCAAGATTGCCGGTTCTATGGCATTCAAGGAAGCGATGAAGCTTGCGGATCCGGTTCTGACCGAGCCGATCATGAAGGTTACCGTGATTACGCCGGATGATTATCTGGGTGAAATCATCGGTGATATGAACAGCCGCCGCGGACAGATCCAGTCGATGGAAGCGGTCAGTGGCGGACAGGAAGTGGTTGCATTTGTGCCGCTTTCAGAAATGTTCGGATATGCAACCGACATGCGTTCCAAGACGCAGGGTCGTGGTGTATATTCTATGGAACCCAGCCACTTTGCCGTGGTTCCGAAATCCATCCAGGATCAGATCATTTCCGCACGAGCTGGTCTGTAAAAGGATAAACGAAAAATTCAAATATTTTATGGAGGACATGAAAAATGGCTAAGCAAACATTCGAAAGAACAAAGCCCCATGTAAACATTGGTACCATTGGACACGTTGACCATGGTAAGACCACTCTTACCGCTGCTATCACCAAGGTTCTTTCTTTGGGTAACTCCAACATCGAGTTTCTGGCTTACAACCAGATCGATAACGCTCCCGAAGAGAAGGCAAGAGGTATCACAATCAACACCAGACACGTTGAGTATGAAACCGAGAAGCGTCACTATGCGCATGTTGACTGCCCCGGTCACGCTGACTATGTTAAGAACATGATTACCGGTGCTGCTCAGATGGACGGCGCTATCTTGGTTGTTGCAGGTACCGATGGCCCTCTGCAGCAGACCCGTGAGCACGTTCTGCTTGCACGTCAGGTTGGCGTTCCGGCAATCGTTGTGTTCCTGAATAAGACCGACCTGGTTGACGACGAAGAGCTGCTTGACCTGGTCGAGATGGAGGTTCGTGAGCTGCTGTCCGAGTATGACTTCCCGGGTGATGATATTCCGATCATCCGCGGTTCTGCCCGTAACGCTCTGGAGTCCACCTCCACCGATCCCAATGCACCTGAGTACAAGTGCATCCATGAGCTGATGGACGCTGTTGACTCTTATATTCCTACTCCTGAGCGTCAGTCCGATAAGCCCTTCCTGATGCCTGTCGAGGACGTCTTCTCCATCTCCGGTCGTGGTACTGTTGCTACCGGTCGTGTTGAGAGAGGTACTGTTAAGGTTGGTGACGTTGTTGAAATCGTCGGTCTGTCCGATGAGAAGACTTCCACCACCGTTACCGGTGTCGAAATGTTCCACAAGCTCCTGCCGCAGGCTGAAGCAGGCGACAACATCGGTGCTCTGCTCCGTGGTGTTGCTAAGGAAGGCATCGAAAGAGGACAGGTTCTGGCAAAGCCGGGCTCTGTTCATCCTCACACCAAGTTCGTTGGTCACGTTTACGTTCTGACCGAGAAGGAAGGCGGTCGTAAGAAGCCCTTCTTTGCAGGATACAGACCGCAGTTCTACTTCAGAACAACCGACGTTACCGGTACCATTCAATTGCCTGAGGGCGTTGAGATGTGCCGCCCCGGTGATAACGTTGATATCACCGTTGAGCTGATCACTCCCATCGCTTGCGAGCAGGGTCTGCGTTTCGCTATCCGTGAGGGTGGCAGAACCGTTGGTTCGGGCGTTGTAAGCCAGATCATCGAGTAATATTATTCGACTTTTTGTCGGACGCGCCTCCGGCGCGTCCGACATTCTGCTATATGCAGAAAATATCTTTTATGATCAAAAAGCATGAATATAATCCAGTTGTGATGCTTTTTGAGGTATCTATCTTTGGGGAAGGGTGAAAATCCCTACCGGCGGTGATAGCCCGCGAACGCAGATGCGCCGAACAGGTGAGATTCCTGTGCCGACGGTTACAGTCCGGATGGGAAAAGATCAGAGTTTTTGGCGTTGCCATGAAAGGGCGACACAGAAAAAACTTGTTTTCTTTTCCGAATCATTTTTCGGAGGAAAAACAAAATGAATACAGAAAATCGTGGAAATGTACGCACAGGACGACTCCTGCTTTTGCGTAAACTAACCGTTACGGCGATTATGTCGGCAGTTTCTTTTGTCCTGATGCTGTTGGAATTCGCTACGCCGTTCACACCGGGCTTTTTGAAATTTGACTTTTCCGATCTGCCAGCCATCATCACAGCCTTTACCTTTGGTCCATTGTGGGGCGTGGCGGTCGAGCTTATTAAAAATTTGTTGCATATGCCGTTCTCCGGTACGTCTTTTGTCGGCGAACTGGCGAATTTTTTGATCGGTTCTGCAATGGTTCTCCCAGCCGGGGTCTTCTACCGTATTGATAAGACTCGAAGAGGGGCTGTCATCGGTTCGATTTTGGGCGGTTTGTTTGCCGCGCTGGTCAGTTTTCCTGTGAATTATTGGATTACTTACCCGTTTTATACCAATTTTATGCCGATGGATACCATTGTTGGGATGTATAAAGCAATCATTCCTGCCGCCGATACTTTGCCGAAAGCACTGTTGATGGTGAATGCGCCGTTTACTTTTATCAAGTGTCTGCTTTGTACGGTGATTACTTTTGTTGTCTATAAACGACTCTCTCCCATTCTGAAAGGGAAGGATAAGGATTTGAAATGATTGAAGCCATAAAGACTTTTTTCCTTGAAACGGTCGGTAAGGAACTGTGTGTGTTCCTGTGCTCCATGCTTCCGATTATTGAATTGCGCGGCGGAGTCCCTATGGGCGCTGCCTTCGGCTTGCCGTGGTGGCAGACGTATTTGCTCTGCGTTGCCGGAAATATGTTGCCGGTTCCGTTTATACTTTTGCTGATTCGTCGTCTGATTGATTGGATGGCGGCATCCAAGGTCAGGCTTTTTGCGAAGGTCGCTGGGTGGGTGAACCGCAAGGCAGAAAAAAACCGTGAGAAAATCGAACGGTACGGTTTTTGGGGCGTGACGCTTTTTGTTGCCATTCCGCTTCCGATGACCGGTGCATGGACGGGTTCGTTGGTTGCGGCAACCATTCATATGAAGTTTTGGAAGGCGCTCCTGTCCTCTCTGATCGGTGTGCTGATCGCGGGAACTGTTATGACACTTGCTTCCTATGGAGTGATTGCGGCTCTTGGATTTTTAAAATAGGAATCCGGTTATAGGGCTTTTGCAAGGGGGCTTTTTCTCAAAAAGTGCAAAAAATATCGAAACCCTCTTGCAATTGCAAGGAATCTGTGTTATACTGTTGTCCGTTAAAGTGAATAACTTTTATCAAGAGTGGTGTAGAGACAGGCTCGACGATACCACGACAACCTGCCGGTTTACCGGTAAGGTGCCAAATCCTGACAGATGAGAGAAGCAGAACTCCGTCTGTGACGGAGTTTTCTTTTGCAGAAAGAAGAGGTATGAAGAATGAAGGATTTTTTGTTTACCAGTGAATCGGTAACGGAAGGACATCCCGATAAGGTCTGTGACAAAATATCAGACAGTATCCTGGATGAAATTCTGCGGCAGGATCCGATGTCCCGCGTGGCATGTGAAACGTTTTGCACGACAGGACTTGTCGCTGTCATGGGAGAAATCACGACACACGCTTTTGTCGATATCCAGAAGGTTGTCCGTGACACGGTGCGGGAGATCGGTTATACGCGCGCCAAGTACGGCTTTGATGCCGACAGTTGTGCCGTAATCAATTCCATTCATGAACAGTCACCCGATATTGCTCTCGGTGTTGACCGGTCTTATGAGGCGAAAAACGGCGAGGATACCGATGGTTTGAACACCGGAGCCGGGGATCAGGGAATGATGTTTGGTTATGCCTGTGACGAATCCCCTGAACTGATGCCGTTGCCGATTTCTTTGGCACATCGCCTAGCGAAGCAGTTGACATCGGTTCGGAAAAATGACACGCTTGATTATCTGCGTCCGGACGGTAAGACACAGGTGACGGTTGCCTACCAGAACGGATGCCCTGTCCGTGTGGACACCGTTGTGATCTCCACACAGCACGGGCCGGATACGCCGCTTGCTCAGATCCGTAAGGATATGATCCGTGAGGTGATCAAGCCCATTATTCCGGCGGATATGCTTGACGAAAGAACTAAGATTTATGTCAACCCGACCGGCAGATTTGTGGTTGGCGGTCCCGCAGGAGACACCGGATTGACCGGACGGAAGATCATTGTCGATACCTACGGCGGTTATGCACGTCATGGCGGCGGTGCATTCTCCGGAAAGGATCCCACAAAGGTGGATCGCTCTGCCGCATATGCCGCCCGGTATATGGCGAAAAACGTGGTTGCCGCAGGGCTTGCAGGCAAGTGCGAAGTGCAGATCGCTTATGCAATCGGCGTTGCACGCCCGGTTTCCGTTATGGTGGACACTTTCGGAACCAATACCGTCGATGAGAAGAAAATTGCCGATGCGTTGAACACCTTGGTTGACCTGCGTCCCGCGGCGATTATCAAAAATTTCGATTTGCGCAGACCTATTTATGCGCCGCTTGCAGCGTATGGTCATATGGGAAGAGAAGACCTGATGGTCCCCTGGGAGTCTTCTGGCCTGGTCGACCGGTTGCGCAGCATCTGCCGCTGACACGAACGGATGGTTTTTTGCATACCCTCATTAAGGGAGAAGGAGGGGATGCAATTTGACGATCGTTTTATACACGTTTCTGGGGATTGCTGCTGTCATCGGTCTTTATACGGTGATTGTCGCAATTGGGCAGCTCTGTTTTCCGCTGCGGCAAATATCGGTCGCACTCAGAATTGAGACAAAAGAAGATGCGGAACGGTTGGATATTCTTCTGTGCGAGGCACGACGCTCGCTTCTTCGCCGCGGAGGTTCTCATGTGGAAGTTCTGATGGCGGAGGAATTGATTCCGGATCAGGAGCGTGAGCGGGAAATGTTGGTGCGCTTTTTGGAGGACAACCGTGCAACTCTATACTCTATCGGAAAGGAGGAGGTGCGGTATCATGCAGGACGAGGAAATACGGCAGACGGATGATACCGGAATGGAACGTCTTGCTGGGAATGTCGAATATATCCGGTATCAAAATGAGGAAAATGGCTATACGGTCTGTGATCTGGGGACGGAAAAAGAGGAATTGGTGACGCTGATCGGCAACATGCCATACCTTGGTGAAGGCGACAGTATTGTTGTTTACGGCAGATGGGTGCACAATGCCAAATACGGAAGGCAGTTCCGTGTAGAGCGTTATGAAAGAAACATGCCTAGTGATGCTGCCTCTATTCTGCGTTATCTTTCCTCTCGCGCAATCAAGGGAATCGGTCCGCGCACGGCAAAAAAAATTGTGGATATGTACGGCGATGAAACCCTGGAGGTGATGGAGAATCACCCGGATTGGCTGAGTCAGATTCCCGGGATTTCACAAAAGAAGGCGCAGGAAATTGCGCGTGATTTTAAAGAAAAATCGGGAATCCGTTCCGCAATGCTCTTTTTCCGTGATTATTTCGGCGTTGCATTGACGGTTCGCATTTATAAAAAGTGGGGAACTGCCGCAGTGGACGTTGCCAAGGAAAATCCCTATTGCCTGTGCGATGAAATCGAGGGGGTCGGTTTTGAAAAAGCGGACACCATGGCGCAAAAATTGGGACTGGCGATGGATTCTTTACCGCGTATTGAAAGCGGTATTTTGTACTTTCTCCGGAACAGCGCCCAGCAGAACGGACATGTCTGCCTGCCACGCGAAAAACTGATTGAAGGGACAGCCAAATTGCTCGGCGTGGATCCGGAAAAAGTGGTTTTGGCAATTGAAAGACTTTTGAGTAGCGGAAAGCTGCATGCGACGGTATTCGGCGGTATGTCCTATCTGTTTCTTGCCTATTTTGACAATAGCGAGCGATATATTGCGGACAAGCTGGTGCTTCTGGACAAGCTGCATCTGCGGGTGGATGCCGGCGATATTGCGGAATTTATCTCCCTTTTGGAGCTGCGCAACGATATCCGGTATGCCGCCCAACAAAAACGGGCGATTTATGACGCACTGGAAAACGGTGTCATGATCCTGACCGGAGGTCCCGGAACCGGAAAAACCACGGTTGTGCGGGGGCTGTTGGCAATTTTTGCTTCGTTGGATCTGAAGATTGCTCTTTGCGCGCCCACCGGTCGTGCGGCGAAACGGCTGTCCGAATCGACCCTTTGTGAGGCAAAGACCATTCATCGGTTGTTGGAGTGGGAGTTTGATGCGGAGGACAGCGGGGGCGGTGAGGACAGTGCGCGACACTTCCGAAAGTGTGAGACGGATTTGCTGGCGGAGGATGTGATTATCATTGATGAGGCGTCCATGATCGATTGTGTTTTATTTGCCAGCCTTTTGCGTGCGGTCAAGCCGGGTGCGCGCGTGATTCTGATCGGTGACGCTGACCAGCTTCCGAGCGTGGGAGCGGGGAATGTACTTTGGGATATTATTGATTCGGAACGTTTCAGCACCGTGCGACTGACGGAGATTTTCCGACAGGCGCAAAAATCGCTGATCGTTACGAATGCCCATGCAATCAATGAGGGGAAAATGCCGGTTTTGGATCGGAAGGATAATGACTTTTTCTTTCTTCCGCGTGAAAGCGACGCCGCTGTTGCGCAGACCATTGCCGACCTGTATCAGAACCGTTTGCCCAAGGCTTACGGTCAGGAAACAGAGGGAAATATGCAGGTCATTACCCCATCGCGCAGAGGAGAGGCGGGAACGGAAAATCTCAATCGATTGATGCAGGCATTGCACAACCCACCGGTCAAGGGCAAACGGGAGTATACATACCGGGACACGGTGTTCCGGGAAGGCGACCGTGTGATGCAGGTCAAAAACAACTATGAGATTGTCTGGAAAAAGGGAAGCGAAGAGGGAACGGGCGCCTTCAACGGCGACATTGGAGAAATCCTGAACATCAACCGGATAGACAACTGTATGCGGATTGCGTTTGACGACCGTGTTGTGGAGGAGTATCCCTTTGAGCAATTGGATGAATTGGAACTTGCCTATGCCATTACCGTGCATAAAAGCCAGGGGAGCGAATACCCCTATGTGATCATTCCTGCGTACCATGCGCCGCGTCCGCTTCTGACCCGCCATTTGCTGTACACGGCAGTCACCCGTGCCAAGCGTATGGTGATTGTGGTGGGCAGTGAGCAGGTTCTGAACCTTATGGTGCAGAATAACCGGCAGTCCATGCGGTATACCTGCCTCTCGGCACGCTTGTGTACGCAATAGACATCTATAATTTCAGAGTATTTCGGAGGTTCCTGTATGGGATATTTGTACCTTGTACTTGCGGCGCTGTTCTTTTCGCTGCAGTTTATTTTCAGTAAGAAATATCAGACGCTGGCACCCGGAGGCGGCGCCTGCTCCAGCGGCTTCTTCATGTATTTGCAGTATCTTTGGGTTTTGGTGATTTGGACTGCCGTTTACGGTGCACGTGTGGATCTTTCCACGCCGCAGACCTTTTTGTTTGCGGGGATTTATATGGCGGCATCCGCGCTTTGCACCCTGTCGTCACTGGCAGCTTTGAATACCTGCAAGTTGGCGGTCGTATCGCTCTTTTCCCTGATTGGCGGACAGATGTTGCCGTTTTTCTATGGGCTGATTTTCACCGGCGCCGGAAAAACGACCGGAATTCTTTCGTGGTTGGGGTTTGCGGCTCTGCTTGCGACCTGCGTCATCAGTCTGCCCAGAGAAAAGGCTGACGGGGAACGGACCGGTAAAAAATGGCGTGCGGCTTTTCTGTGCATGGGCGCATTTGTCGGTAACGGTATGGTTTCGGTTGCGACGGATATGAACGCAAAGGCGATTGCGGCAGGACGAAGCACCAGCGAAGGATTTATGATTGTCAATGCCATTTTCGGAGTTCTGATCGGACTTGCATTGATATTGTCGAACCGCCGGGCGCTCCGTCCGCTTCTTTCCGGAAACGGTACGGCATTACCACAGACTGACCGGGAGCAGGCATCTGCCGTTTCCCGTAAGCTGGTAATCGCTGTGATTCTCTGCGCCGGCGCTTATGCGGTGCTGAACGGTTTGGGAAATGTTTTCAGCATGCTTTGCGGTGCATCCGAGGGAATGCAGTCTACCGTGCAGTATCCGGTTCTGAATGCGTTGATCCTGATCATGATGCCGCTGATCGGGCGGGTTGTGTTCAAAGAAAAACTGACCGCCCGCATTCTGATTTCGTCCGGACTGGCTGCGATAGGTGTCTTGCTGTTTATGGCAGACACCTTGCTGATGTAAAAGATGTAAAAAAATCCCGCTTGCGTTCTGTGCAAGCGGGATTTTAAGATAGTGTGGTTATTTTTTATCGGTAGCACCGGTTGCGGTGAAATGGTGCTTGATGGCGTCAAAGGTCTGTGCACTGATCACGTGCTCAATGCGGCAGGCGTCTTCGGTTGCGATCTTTTCATCGATGCCCAAAAGGATCAGCATACGTGTGAGTACGGTATGCCGCTCGTAAATGTTTTCCGCAATGGCGCGACCGCTTTCGGTCAGGAAGAGATGTCCGTTTGCGTCGGTGGTCAGATATCCGTTTTTGCGGAGAATTCCCACGGCGCGGCTGATGCTGGGTTTGGAAAAATGCATATATTCAGCTACATCCAAAGACCGAACGGCATTTGAATCCATGGAAAGAATGTAGATGGTTTCCAGGTACATTTCGCCGGATTCCTGTAAATTCATAGATATCACTCCTTTGTTGGATTTGATGCACTACCTCTGGTCATCTGCGGACTTTTTGGTTGCGGACAAGTATCTTACAGTGCCTCAAGAGCAAGTATAACACGTTTCCGTGAAAAAATCAAGTGCTTTTTGTCGAATCATTGTTGTCAATCTGAACAACAAATGATTTTTTGAGAATTGTACCATTGGCGTAAGCCACAAATTTCAAAAAAATGAAAAACAGGACTTGACAAAAGTGTCGGTGCGTGTTATCATATACGAGGTTAGCGAGGGCTAACCGATATGAAGAAGAACCGGTGAAATCGGTTCGGGGAGGAATCCGTATGATGCCCTTAGTGCTTGCGGACGCCGGCGAGGAGAACATTATCAAAAAGATCGGCGGAACTCCGGAGGTCAAGAAGCATCTTGAGAATCTGGGTTTTGTGGTTGGCGGTAATGTTACGGTGATCAATACGATCAATGGGAATCTGATTGTGAATGTCAAAGAAGCCCGTGTAGCGATCAGCCGTGAAATGGCGCAGAAAATCATGATATAATTTTATTCAATAAAGGAGGCAGTGACATGAAGACATTGCGCGAGGCAAAGGTCGGACAGGACGCGGTTGTTGTGAAACTCCACGGAGAAGGTGCAACCAAGCGCCGCATTATGGACATGGGCATTACCAAGGGTGTGCAGGTACATATCCGTAAGGTGGCACCGCTGGGTGATCCGATCGAGATCTCGGTTCGCGGCTATGAGCTTTCTATCCGTAAAGCGGATGCGGAAATGATCGAAATCGAGTAAGTTTCGATTGCCCGGTCTGATTTCAAATGACAATTATTTTTTAGCCAAAGAGTTAGCATTTGCTAACAAATGGGAGGAGTGCTATTATGGAAAAGAATGACAAGCGGATTCGGATTGCCCTCGCCGGAAACCCGAACGCAGGTAAGACCACACTTTTCAACGCACTGACCGGATCCAACCAGTTCGTCGGTAACTGGCCCGGTGTTACGGTTGAAAAGAAGGAAGGTAAGCTGAAGAAGCACGACGATGTCGTGATTACGGACCTTCCCGGTATTTATTCACTGTCCCCGTACACACTTGAAGAAGTGGTGGCGCGGAATTACCTGATTGGCGAACGCCCGGATGCCATCCTGAATATTGTGGATGGTACAAACCTGGAGCGTAACCTGTATCTGACCACCCAGCTGACTGAGTTGGGAATCCCGGTTGTTGTTGCCATCAACATGATTGATGTGGTGCGCAAGAACGGCGATAAAATCAACATCGGCGAGCTTTCCAAGCAATTGGGATGCGAGGTCGTTGAGATCTCCGCTTTGAAGGGAACCGGTGTTATGGAGGCGGCTGAGGCTGCGATTTACGCCGCTTCTCATACCAAGACGATTCCGCAGCATACCTTTACGGGATGTGTGGAGCATGCACTTGCACACATTGAAGAGGCAGTGCTGCATGACCGTCCGGAGGAACAGCAGCGTTGGTACGCAATCAAAATCTTTGAGCGCGATGATAAAGTGCTTGCGCAGTTCAATATTGATCAGGCAACGCTTGCTCATATCGAGAAGGATATCAAAGCGGCGGAAGAGGAGTTGGATGATGACTCTGAGTCCATTATTACAAACGAGCGCTACATCTACATAGCAAAGGTGATCAAAGCCTGCTACAAGAAAAAGAACGCAGGCAAGCTGTCCACCTCGGATAAGATCGATAAGGTTGTTACCAACCGTTGGTTGGGTCTGCCGATCTTTGCAGCGGTAATGTTCCTTGTTTACTACATTGCAATGGTTGCGGTCGGTGCACCTGCTACCGACTGGGCAAACGATGGTGTGTTCGGCGACGGATGGCACCTGCTTTGGATCGGAAGCAGCGCTTACAACGATGCGGACGGCGAGTACGGCGATGCGTTGAATGCAATTCAAGGATTTGTGGATGTTGATCCCGAGGCGGAAGATTTTGATGCTGCGGCGGCATTGGAAGCAGTCAAGAACTTCGTGCCGGAATCCGAGGATGCTGTCGGTACCGTCACGGTAGAGGATGAGGAAACATTGGAGCAGACCGAACTGAAGGTTTATTACTCCAAGATTCCCGATTCCGTGAAAAATGATAAAAAAGCGGATCCGTATGTCCCTGTGACCTATCTGGAAGCAAAGGCATACTTTGAAGAAAAGAATGCGGAATTTGCCGCACCGGATCCCGCTGATTTCGGTGTCTGGGTGCCCGGTATCCCTGTTCTCCTTGGTGATGCACTGAAGGTAGGTACAGACGAGCCGGTATGTCCTGAATGGCTGAGCGGACTGATTCTGGACGGTATTGTTGCCGGTGTCGGTGCTGTGCTCGGTTTTGTTCCCCAGATGTTGGTATTGTTCCTGATGTTGGCGTTCCTGGAAGCATGCGGCTACATGGCACGTATCGCATTTGTGCTGGACCGTATCTTCCGTAAGTTCGGATTGTCCGGCAAGTCCTTTATCCCGATGCTGATTGGCGTCGGATGCGGCGTTCCCGGTATCATGGCATCCAGAACGATAGAGAATGAACGCGACCGTCGGATGACTATTATGACAACGACCTTTATCCCCTGCGGTGCAAAGGTTCCTTTCATCGCAATGATTGCCGGCGCTGTGTTCGGCGGATCCGCATGGGTTGCAACCTCCGCATACTTCATCGGTATGGCTGCGATCATTTTGTCCGGTATCATGCTTAAGAAGACAAAGATGTTTGCCGGCGAGCCTGCTCCGTTCGTTATGGAGCTTCCCGCATACCACTGGCCGACCCCCGGAAACGTTCTGCGGTCCATGTGGGAGCGCGGCTGGTCCTTCATTAAGAAGGCTGGTACGATCATCCTTCTTTCCACCATTCTTGTTTGGTTCACAACCTACTTCGGATTCGTTGACGGATCCTTCCGTATGTTGTCTGATGATGAAATTGATAAGTCTATTCTTGCTGCGATCGGCGGTGTCCTTGCATGGGTCTTCAAGCCGCTTGGATGGGGCAACTGGCAGGCAGCCGTGGCATCCATCACAGGACTTGTCGCAAAAGAAAATATCGTTGGTACGCTCGGTATTCTTTACGGTGGCGGAGACGGCACTGTTTACCAGAACATTTCCGCGGCGTTCAGCGGTATCACGGGTTACTCCTTCTTGGTGTTCAACCTCCTGTGCGCACCTTGCTTCGCTGCAATCGGTGCTATCAAGCGTGAGATGAACAGCGCAAAGTGGACCTGGTTTGCGATCGGTTATCAGTGCGGATTTGCTTATCTGATTGCCCTGATGATCAACCAGTTCGGTTCTCTCTTCACCGGAAATGTCAATGTCGTTGGTTTGATCTTTGCTATCCTGGCACTTGCCGGCATGATTTACATGCTGTTCTTCCGTAAGTACCATGAAGCAACAAAACTGACCACAAAGGTCAAAATGAAATAAAAATCGATAGGAGGTACTTGATTATGACGTGGGGAATGGTTTGTGTTTGTGTTGTGTTGCTTGCTGTTATCGGATTTGCAATTTATCAGACGTTCTTTGCAAAGGGTAAGAAGGGATCCTCCTGTGGATGTGATTGCGCACATTGCAACGGCGCATGCGGCGGTTGTGGCAGTTGCGGCGGTGATGTTCCCTCGAAAAAAGGGAGGAAAACCTCAGTCACAAAAAAATAAAGCTCTGTATGTTCCGTCAACAAGCATACAGTGAGAAAACCTCCAACAGCAGGTCGGCAGTGAGATGCCGACCTGCACTTTTTCTTGACAGAAAAATCAAAAACGCGTATAATAGAATCCGTAACGGAGAGGGGGATTCTAAAAGTGAAGCTGTTTTTTTCCTATTTGCGCGGACGTTGGCGGGTATTGGGTTTGTTTTTTGCCTTGTTCGTGGTTTACCTGGTTTCTTTTTTTCTGTACCGGTTGCCGGTTGCCGCGGTCCTGTATCCCTCTGCTTTGTTTTTCCTTTGTGGCGGGGGAGCACTGTTGATTGACTTCTTCCATGTCAGAAAAAAGCACTTACAATTGCAGGCGATGAAGCATACGGATGCGGCGCTGATGTCCGTGCCGGACGGCAGCGGTTCCGTTTGCGAGGCGGATTACTGCGAAATCATCGACGGATTGCGTGCGCAGTCCGTTGCACTTGTGAATGCTGCCAAAAACAGGTATACACAGACCGTGGAATACTTTACGCTCTGGGCGCATCAGATTAAAACTCCGATTGCTTCTATGCAGCTCAGCCTTCAGAACGAAGATACCACATATACACGCCGCCTGCGGGCGGAGTTGCGCAGGGTTGAACAGTATGTTGAAATGGTTCTGACCTATTTGCGCCTGGACAGCGAGGAAAGCGATTATGTGTTTCGCACCTGTGACCTGGATGATTTGTTGCGTGAGAGTATCCGCAGTTTCTCTGCGGAATTCATTGATCGTCATCTGAAGCTAGTCTATGAACCAACCAACCGGACGATTGTGACGGACGAAAAATGGTTTTCATTTCTGGTCGGGCAGTTGCTGTCCAATGCGCTGAAATACACACCATCCGGGGAGATTCGCATTTTCATGTCGGACGCCGATACGCTTTGTATCAGCGACACCGGGATCGGTATCGCACCGGAGGATTTGCCGCGGGTGTTTGAGAAAGGATATACGGGATATAACGGAAGAATCGACCGCCAGGCAAGCGGGATCGGACTGTACCTTTGCCGACGCATCTGTGAAAAACTGTCTGTCGGTATCCGGATCACCTCTCTGGTCGGGAAGGGAACATCGGTGTTTTTGCAGTTGGAGCAGTATGAGTTTCATCCGGAATAAATGCTGATTTCTGGCACAGTACACCTGAATCTAACAAAATTGTAAGATTTATACCGAAAATGTAAGAGGATTCAATGGAATGCACTGCCGGATTCTGCTATAATGGGGACAGAAATTCAGGGGAGGTTTGTTATGAATCTTTTGGAAGTCAAAAATCTGCAAAAAATATACACCGGTCGCTTTGGAGGGGCGCGCGTACAGGCGCTGAAAAATGTGAGTTTTACGGTTGAATCGGGTGAATATGTTGCCATTATGGGGGAATCCGGAAGCGGAAAAACAACATTGCTGAATCTGCTTGCAGCGTTGGACCGTCCAACGGGAGGGAGCGTGATTCTGGATGGGATGGATCTTGCTACGGTAAAGGAGTCCGCCATTGCCGCTTTCCGCAGGGACAATCTTGGGTTTGTTTTTCAGGAATTCAATCTGTTGGATACCTTTACGGTCGAGGACAATATTTATTTGCCGCTTGTGCTTGCGGGCGAAAAATATGACAGCATGCACGCACGACTTGTTCCGCTTGCAGACAAACTGGGAATTACGTCCCTGTTGCAGAAGTATCCGTATGAGATTTCGGGCGGTCAAAAGCAGCGCGTGGCGGTTGCCCGTGCGGTGATCACCAATCCCAAGTTGGTGCTTGCCGATGAGCCGACCGGCGCATTGGATTCCCGTGCGACGGATGAATTGTTGCGTTTGTTTGCCCAAATCAATCATCAAGGGCAGACGGTGCTCATGGTAACGCATTCGGTGCGTGCAGCCAGTACGGCGGGACGCGTGCTTTTCATCAAGGACGGCGAGGTCTTTCATCAGATCTTTCGTGGGCGGGCAACCGATCAGGTGTTTTATCAGAAAATAGCAGACACACTGACGCTTCTTGCAACCGGAGGTATGCAGGCATGAAGGGAATGTTGTATCCTAAACTTGCGTTTGTTGCGATGAAGAAGAACAAACGCCTGTATCTGCCGTACTTTTTGACCTGCATCGGAATGGTTGTGATGCACTATATTGTGACGTTCCTCTATTATGATGAAATTCTGCTTTCGATGCGCGGGGGGCGGACGTTGCGGCTCATTATGGGCTTTGGATCCCGGGTGATCGCCATTTTCGCATGTATCTTCCTGTTTTATACCAATTCTTTTTTGATGCGGCGCAGGAAGAAGGAATTCGGACTGTATAACATTCTGGGAATGGGGAAGCGGCATTTGGGTTGGATTCTGTTTTGGGAATCTTTCATGATTGGCGGTGTCTCACTGGTTGCCGGCATTTTTATCGGCATTGTCCTGTCTAAACTTGCTGAACTCGGAATGGTCAATATTATGCGGGAAAGTGTGAGTTACACGCTCTTTGTTTCTCCGGAAGCCGTGTTGACCGGTGCAGGTGTTTTTATCGGAATCTTCCTTTTACTGTTTTTGAATGCGCTGCGCCAGGTTCGTTTTTCGCACACCATGAATTTGCTGCGCAGCGATACCGTCGGAGAAAAGCCGCCGAAGGCAAATTTGTTTTTGGGGATCGTGGGCGTTCTTTTGCTGGCGGGTGCGTATTATCTGGCAGTTACCATCGAGAAGCCTGTGACGGCGATGGCTTACTTTTTTATTGCGGTGATTATGGTTATTATCGGCACCTATCTGTTGATGATTGCCGGATCGGTAACCCTTTGCCGTATTTTGCAGCGGAATAAGAAATACTATTACCGTCCCAACCACTTTGTATCCGTTTCCTCCATGGCATACCGTATGAAGCGCAACGGTGCGGGACTTGCATCCATCTGTATTCTCGCGACCATGGTTCTGGTTATGATTTCCACGACATCCTGTCTCTATTTCGGCACGGAGGATTCTATCCGGGCAATGTATCCGCAGGCATTCAATATTGTGTTTTATATGGACGCGGATGTGATGTCCGATGAAGAATTTGTGACGGACCTCCGGGATTCCATTGCAGAGCAGGTCACGGCGGCAGGCGGAACTTTTGCATCAACTGCAGATTGGCGGGATGTGCAGTTCTTCGGGATATTAAAGCAGGATCATATTTCTTTGGACAATGAAAGTATGGATGCCTATGATGGTGGTCAGGACAGTCAACGCTACCGGGTGATGTTTGTCCCGCTTGCGGATTACAACCGGAGGACGGGGGCGGAACAGACATTGCAAAACGGGGAAGCACTATTGTCCGTAACGGACGGTTCCTATACGGCGCCGCAAGTGACCTTTGATGGAGGTGTTGCGCTTCGGGTTTCCGCAGGGGCGGACGGATTTTTGAGGGCAGAGGATTTGAAAAACGAGACGGATCCCGTGATGCTGGTGGTTGTACCGGATGTTGACGCGGCAACGGAATATCTGGAATTCGGAACGGATCGCGGTTTGCGTTACGAGTGGCATCTGGCGTTTGATACCGGGCTTGACAGAGCAGACAACCTGGAGATCGAGGATCGGCTGGGAAATGTGCTGTCGCGGACGGCGGATGACCGATGGACGTATTTTGGGTATACGATTGAAAGCCGGGAGGAATCACGCGTCAATTTTTACAGCACGTATGGCGGGCTGTTTTATCTTGGCATTATCCTGAGTACCGTATTTCTGTTTGCGGCAGTATTGATGATTTACTACAAGCAGATTTCGGAAGGATTTGAGGATCATGCGCGGTTTGATATGATGCAGAAAATCGGAATGACAAAGCGTGAAATCCGCAAAAGTATCAATTCTCAGCTTCTGACAGTTTTCTTTTTGCCGCTTCTGTTTGCTGCAATGCACCTTGCGTTTGCCTTTCCCATGATCCGGCGGATGCTGACGCTGTTTAACCTGAACAGCCTGTTCCTGTTTGCCGTAACCACCGCAGTCAGCTTTTTCGTTTTTTCCTTGCTTTATGTTTTGGTTTACCGTATAACTTCAAACGCATATTACCGGATCGTCAGCGCATCCCTGCGTGACGCCGAATAAGTACTTCATTTTTCCTTTTGCCGACGATTGATTTTTTATCCGTAAGAATTGCAAATAACACCGCAAATTGGCAGTCATAAAAGGTGCAATGCGGAAAAGAATAATACCAGAGCGCGGCACCAAGCGAAAGCGAAGCGACGCTGCTCAATCAAAATAGATATTTTGCAAACAGCGTCCGCGCTTGAGAAGAGCAATGTTTTCCACACAGGAAAAGACAGAAATCATGCATTTCGCAATCGCCGCACTGTTTACGGAACAGGAGAAAATTATGGCAAACAAGGCAGCAAAGCAGGCACTTGAACAGTTCAAGAAGGAAGCAGCAAGCGAAGTCGGTGTAAACCTGAACCAGGGTTACAACGGTGACCTCACTTCCCGTCAGGCAGGTTCTATCGGTGGTCAGATGGTCAAGAAGATGATCGAGAGCTACGAGAACAGCATTCAGTCCAAATAAAGTTTTCCCTTATCTGACAATTTGATACCGGCAAAATCCCCCGTGTCTTTTGGGACACGGGGGATAAATATTGCTTTTGTTCCGCTTTTTTGTCTGTGTTGGTTGACAGGCAGAAAGGATTGTGATACAATGAATCCATCAAAGATGAACGGAGGATTTTGGCTGATGTCTGAACAGAGAAAGGCGCTTGATGCGCTCCGTGAAGAACTGCGGGAGCGAATTGAGGCGAATGAACGGCGATTCGATGACCCGTACTACCGTATAGAGGGAGTGTTCCAACCCGCGGATGCGGATTGGCCCGGAGATAAGGAAGGACGCGCGCTGCTTGCGTATGTCAGCCACTACCGGATTTTCGGCAGGGTAATCCCGTGCGTGGAGGAAATGCTGCGGGAGTTGCCGAAACATACCAATGCGCACTTTTATTTCGGTCCCCCGGCGGGAAAGAGAATTCATGAGCAGCAGCTTTCCGGTCATTCGTGGCTTTTGCGCGGTCTTTGTGAGCATTACGAGCAATTCAAAGACGCATTCTCACTTGCGGCATTGCGCTCTGTGACGGAGCATTTGTATCTGCCTCTGCTCGGTCGGTTTTCCACTTATCCGGTGGACAGGGAAAAGATAGACCGTGGCGGGGTAAGCGGTGCCAATGTCGGTGTCGTAGGAGATTGGCTCCTGTCAAGTGACACCGGATGTGCTTTCATGAGTATCGATGGGCTTTCCCATGTTTATGCACTGACGGATGATGCGCGTGTTCTGCAGCTTTTGACCGAGATGACGGCACGTTTCCGCACGATGGATAAAGCCGGCATGCGCTTGCAGACGCACTGTACCCTGACTGCCGCACGTGGCATGCTGCGTCTGTATGAAAAAACAGGGGATGCACAGTTTTTGCATGATGCAAAGGACATTTTTACGTTGTATACCCGTGGCGGCGGAATGAGCCGTACATATCAGAATCTCAACTGGTGGGGCAGACCGGACACGTGGACAGAGCCGTGCGCGATTGTCGACTCTTTGATGCTTGCCGGCGAACTTTTCCGCCTGACCGGGTCGGATACCTATCGGCGTTTTGCAGCGCGGATTTTTGCCAACGGGTTTGCCAGTGCGCAGCGTGAAAACGGCGGCGCGGGGACGGATTCGATTGTACTTCCCGGTCAGCCTTACCTCTATCTGAAGATGGAAGAGGCATTTTTCTGCTGTACGATGCGTCTTGCGGAAGGTCTGCGTTATGCGTGGGATCATGCGGAAATGATCGTTCCGGAAACAACGGGAAAACTGAAGCGGGATGCCGAGGGACGCTATCACGATGGCGACCTGCTTTATGCCGAGATACAGGAAGCGGGAAATGCGGACGTTGCTTCTTATCTTCCCGAGGCAGTCACAGTAGACGGTCACCGGCTGGTGCCGCTTGTGAAATATTACAGATTGCCCATGGCGATTGCGAGAGAACTCCGTCAGAGGGTTTTGTTTGACTGATAAAGAAATCACGGGGAGAGACGAGGTGCCAGGTATGGAGAACACAGATAAGGAAACAAGTGAATATCGCTTTGATTCTGCGATGGCAGACGGTCGACCGATACGGCTCTGCGAGCTTACACGGCGTTTTGCGGCGGAGTCTTTACATGGAAAATACGGCGATGAAGCCATGCAGACCATGTTTGTGTCATTGGATGATCTGGCAGATTTTGATGCGATGGACGACTATGAGCGCTACAATGCGGGGCTTCTTCGCATTGTGCAGGAGGCGCCGATACGTATCACAAAAGAGGAGCGCATTTGCGGTGCGGCAACGCTCGGTGCTGCGATCATGGCAAAATTTCCTGCCGCGCGTGGCGGTGAGGCGCTGTTTTGGGGAATCAATCATCTGACGCTGAACTTTTCAAGACCCTTGCGCGAAGGAATGGACGCCTACGTGACCCAGTTGGTGGAGCGGTTGGAGGATACATCGTTGTCAACACGTGCAAAGGCACAATTGCACAGCATCCTGCATGTGCTGAATTGTCTGCATTTGTGGCATGACCGCTATATGAAAGCCGTGGAGCACCGCCCGGATCTTGCTGCAGTGCTCAAACGCGTTCCGTTTGCACCCGCACAGAATTTCCATGAGGCGGTACAAAGCCTGTGGTTTTTGTTTTCTTTTACCAGGCTGTGCGGAAACTGGTCCGGAATCGGGCGGCTGGATCTCCTTTTGGGGGATTATCTGGAGAAGGATCTTGCCACCGGGGTGCTGACACTGGAGGAAGCACGGGAAATTCTTGCTTCGTTTTTTATCAAGGGGTGTGAATGGATCCGTTCGAATCCCGGTACGGGTTCCGGAGATGCACAGCATTATCAGAATATTGTCCTTGGCGGAACCGATGCGGACGGGAATGATTTAAGCAATGCCGTCACCTATCTGGTTCTGGATATTGTTGAGGAACTGCCGATCGGTGATTTTCCCATTACGGTCCGCGTTAGTTCCAAAACGCCGGAAAAGCTTTTGCGCCGCATTGCACAGGTGGTTCGGCACGGCGGCGGTGTGGTTGCGATTTATGATGAAGATACGGTGCTCAAAGCCATGGAACGCTTCGGATATCCCAAGCGGGAGGCAATCCGGTTTGCCAACGACGGCTGCTGGGAGGTGCAGGTGCCGGGCGCGACCATGTTTACTTATTGTCCGTTTGACGTTTTGCGGATTCTGTTGCAGGATACGCTGCATCTGAACCAGGAATCCCCTGCACATTTTGATGATTTTGAATCGCTTTACGGGGCATTCCGGAAAAACCTGTCTGCGTTTGTGGATGCCATTTGCACCGGGGTGCTGGATGGAAGCGTTAGGGACTGGCGCAACGGCGGGACGATGTTTTACGATAAATTTCCAACGCCGGTCATTGATCTTTTGGAAGACGGCTGTATTGCATCCGCGCGCGGCTATCTGGAAGGGGGACCGCGCTATACGGTGATCTCTCCGCACATTGGCGGGGCGCCGGATGTCGGAAACAGTCTTTACGCCATTGATCGGCTTTGCTTCCGGGAAAAGCGTGTGGAGTTTGACCGGCTGATGCGGGCTTTGCAGACGGATTGGCAGGATGAAGAGGTGCTGCGCCAGTATGTGCGCAATAGGTATGTTTATTACGGGAATGACAACGACGAAAGCGACGCTTATGTTGTCCGTCTGCTCAATGATTTTGCAAGCGATTGCGACCGTTGGAGCCGGGAGGATTTACACTATCCGATCCGTTTTCCTGCCGGTGTCAGTACCTTCGGACGGCAGATTGAATGGCTTCCGAACCGTATGGCAGTGCCGTTTGGCTATCGGAAGGGAGATATCCTCGCAGGGAACGATTCACCCACACCCGGCACGGACTTTTCGGGGGCGACTGCGGTGATACGCTCTTACGCAAAGGCGGATTTAGTCCGCCAGACGACGGGAGCAGCACTGGATTTGCGCCTGTTCCCCGGCACGGTGGCAGGGGAAAACGGCATCACGGCATTGGTCGGATTATTCCGCGGATTCTGTCAATTGGGGGGATTTTTCCTGCAGATTGACGTGGAGGACGCAGAAACGCTGCGCCGTGCACAGGAACACCCGGAGGATTACAAAACGCTTTCCGTGCGTGTTTCCGGCTGGAATGCACGGTTTGTGACGCTGGACAGCGAATGGCAGCGGATGATTATCGAGCGCACTGCGCAGAAACTCTGAGGGAGAAGGACAGATCATGTTGTTGACGGATATTCAGCGTTTCAGTACGCGTGACGGACCGGGCGTGCGCACCACTGTCTTTTTCAAGGGATGTCCTTTGCGCTGTGCATGGTGTCACAATCCGGAAACGCAGACATCCCGCCCGCAGCTTCTGTATGCCGCGTCACAGTGTATCGGTTGCGGTGCCTGTGTGCAGCGTTGTCCATTTGGGGCGCATCGCTTTGTGCAGGGCACGCATGATTTCGCGGCGGATCATTGCCGGGGATGTTTTTCCTGCGTAGAGGTCTGTCCTGCCGGTGCGTGTACCGCCTGCGGAAGGGAATACACGGAAGACGAGGTTCTTGGAATTCTTTTACGTGATCTTCCTTTTTACGGAAACGAAGGCGGCGTGACGGTGTCCGGCGGGGAACCTCTCCTGCATTCGTCTGTTATCGGATTGCTCGCCTCCTGCAAAAGTGCCGGGATCGGCACGGCGGTGGAAAGTAGCGGTTATGTGGACAGGGATATTCTTTTGCGCACCGCGGCATATACGGATTTGTTTCTGTACGACTGCAAGGACACAGATGTGTCACGCCACAAGGCGTATACAGGGGTAGACCCGACCCTGATTTTTGAAAATCTGCGCGCATTGGATGCCCTTGGCACCTCCCGCATCCGGTTGCGCTGTATTTTGGTCTCCGGCGTCAATACCGAGGAAACACACTATGCGGCAATTGTTGCACTGTACCGTTCATTGCACCATTGCGAGGGGGTGGAGTTTTTGCCCTACCACCCCTATGGCAGCAGTAAGTCGGTGCAGCTTGGCGGTACGGACACGGCACACCGTGCGTGGATTCCTACGGCGGATGTTATCGACGGTGCAAAAAGCTTTTTGCGCAAAGCAGGGGTGCCGGTTTTGTGTGAATGATAGTCGAAAGGAGAAGAATGAGTCATGCATATCGATACGGTTTTTTCACCGGAGGATCTGCGTTATCTGACGTTGCTTTCGCATGAATATCCTTCCATACAGAAGGTCAGTGCGGCAATTGTCAATCTGAATGCGCTTTCCAATCTTCCTAAGGGGACCGAGCATTTTATGAGCGATCTGCACGGGGAAGCGGATGCCTTTGCACATATCCGCAACAACTGTTCCGGTGTTATCCGGGAGAAGGTCAACGATCTGTTTTTCAGCACCATGTCGGAAAGTGCCCGTATGGAGCTGTGTGCGCTGATTTATTACCCCGCGGAGAAAATGGAAGAGTTGCGCGCAGAGGGCAGAGCGACGGAGGATTGGTTCCGCCTGACGTTATACCGTCTGGTAGAGCTTGCGCGTTCGGTGGGCTCCAAGTATACCCGTTCCAAGGTTCATAAGGCACTGCCGGAGGATTACAGTTACATCATTGATGAACTTTTACATACCTCCGGCGAGGAACACGATAAACAGGCGTACTATCAGCACATCATCACAACCATTATTGATATCGGTCAGGCGGAAGGCTATATGATTGCGCTTGCAACGCTGATCAAGCGTCTTGCGGTGGACTGCCTGCATGTGGTGGGGGATATTTACGACCGGGGACCGCATGCGGATCGGATCATGGAGATGCTGCTTTCCCACCATAATGTCGATGTGCAGTGGGGAAATCATGACATCGTCTGGATGGGAGCGGCGGCAGGCAGTGAGGTGTGCGTGGCGGTGGTGCTCAATTCCGCACTGCAATACAATACGCTCTCCATTGTCGAATCCGCCTACGGCATCAGCCTACGCGATCTGATCGGGTATGCGCAGGAAACCTACCGTGGCTCGGCAACCTTTATGCCGCGTAATCAGGAAGAGAATTACTATGTCAAAAACAATATGGACACGCTTTGCCGCGCGCATAAAGCAATTGCGGTGATTCTGTTCAAGCTGGAAGGCAGGCTGATTGCGCGCCATCCCGAATACGGCATGGACGACAGGCGGCTTTTGGACAAAATTGATTACGAGAACGGAACGATTTTGCTCGGAAATCGGCGTTATCCGCTGAATGATACCGACTTTCCGACCATTGACCCGGCTGACCCTTATGCGTTGACGGAGGCGGAGCAGGCATTGATGCTCTCCCTGACCCAGTCCTTCCGTCAGAGTGCATCGCTGCGGCGGCACATTGACTTTCTGTATCGGTGCGGAAGCCTTTATAAGGTCTTTAACGGCAATCTGATCTTTCACGGCTGTATTCCCATGGCAGAGGACGGCAGCTTTGAAGCGGTTCAGGTCCGGGACGGCAGGGTGCTGTCCGGCAGGGCATATATGGATTATTGCGACCAGACGGCACGGGCTGCTTATTACAGCCATGACCGCGATTCGCTGGATTTTATGTGGTATCTGTGGTGCGGACGCCGCAGCCCGTTGTTCGGGCGCGACCGTATGACTACGTTTGAGCGGTATTTCCTTGCGGATCAGTCCACGTGGGTGGAGAATAAAAATTTTTACTACCGCGCGGTCGAGCGGTATGATGATGTATGCCGGATTCTGCGGGAGTTCGGACTGGACGAGCGGACCGGGCATCTGATCAACGGTCATGTGCCGGTGCGGGCAAGTGCGGGGGAAAGCCCGATTAAAGCCAACGGACGGTATCTGTTGATTGACGGCGGTTTTTGCCGTGCTTACCATGACAGAACCGGGATTGCGGGTTATACACTGATCTTTTCTTCCCGCGGAATGCGCCTGGTAGCGCACAGTCCCTTTGCCGGAAAGGAGGCTGCGATCCGGGAAAACCGGGATATCCTTGCAGCAACGGATGTTGTCTTTGAGCGGATGAACCGCCGGATGCTGGTCTGCGACACCGATGAGGGGCATGCGCTGACCGAGCGGATGCATGAACTCAAGCGCCTTTTGGATGCTTACCGCGCCGGCGTAATCAAAGAGCCCAACGAGTTTTAACCTTTGCTTTTTCTGCCTGTTTTCCGCTGTGAGAAACAGACAAATTTATAAATAAACGAGGCAATTTTCTATGTCTACATCCCAAATGCTCCTGTCCTTAGCGGTTTGCATGCTGGCAGGATTAATGATGACGCGTTTACTCAAACCTCTTAAACTTCCCGATGTGACTGCCTATCTGATCGGCGGTGTTCTGATCGGCTCCTTCTGCTTAGGGCGCTTTGTAATCGGCGGTTACAGTTTCGGCTTCAACGAAACCGTTGCACCCGCATCCGCCTTTAAGGTGATTTCGGAGGCGGCGCTTGGCTTCATTGCCTTTGATATCGGGAATGAATTCCGTTTGTCAGATCTGAAAAAGATCGGCAAACAGGCAATGGTGATCGGTATTTTACAGGCGGTCACCGCCACACTTCTGGTGGATGCGGTGTTGGTCGGACTGCATTTCATTCTGATTTCTGCAACCGGAACCGACTATCTGCCGATTTCCGCATGCCTGATTCTCGGTGCCATCGGTGCGGCAACAGCACCTGCGGCGACTCTGATGGTGGTCAGACAGTACAAAGCGAAAGGCAAGCTGACGGATTTGCTTTTGCCGATCGTTGCGCTGGATGATGCGGTCGGACTTGTGGTATTCGCCATTTCCATGGGGATTGCCAAAGCGGTGGAAGGCGGCGCACTGAGCGTTATGTCTGTTGCGGTGGAGCCGATGCTGGAAATTGTTTTGTCGCTGGCAATGGGAGCTTTGCTCGGAGTCGCACTGTCCTATGTGGAAAATCTCTTCCATTCGCACTCCAACCGTCTTTCTCTGATGATTATGTCGGTATTCCTGACCGTTGCACTGACCAGTCTGCATTTTACGCTCGGGGAAGTCAATTTCGGCTTTTCGCCGCTGCTTGCCTGTATGATGCTGGGTACGGTTTTCTGCAATATCTGCGATTGCTCCGAGGAGATGATGGAGCGAACGGAAAAATGGACCAAGCCGCTGTTTATTCTGTTCTTTGTCATCAGCGGTGCGAACCTCGACCTGTCCGTTTTTGCAAAACCTGTGTTCGTTCTGATCGGTGCGGTGTACATTCTGGCACGATCGGTCGGAAAGTATATCGGGGCAGGATTTTCGTCCCGTATGATGCACTGTGAGCCGAATATCGTCAAATATCTCGGTATTACGCTTCTGCCGCAGGCGGGTGTGGCGCTCGGGATGGTGAACAGCGTTGCCAATGACCCAGTCTTCGGCGCTCATGAAATCGGAAAGACCATTCGGTTTGTCGTTCTGTTTGCCGTTCTTGTTTATGAGCTAGTCGGTCCGACCTTGACGAAATGGGCGTTGACCCGTTCCGGCGATATAACCGAAAAGCCTGCTGGGAAAACGGCACAACGCAAAAATCCGGACCGTGAATGAATTTTTTGCTGCCTTTTATGCAGAGTTCTTCTAAAAACAAGATTGTTAAATAATTGAAAAAAACGATTGATTTTTGTTCTACGTTGCTGTATAATAATGTTACTTTTTCGCAGTAACCAAGGGACGGTCAAGCTGTTGTACCGCAACGGCGCCCAAACCGTTTTTCAGACACTGTGCACGCCCGCTACGGCAAAAGGAATGCCGTTATCTCACTAAAAACAAATTTGTGAAAGGAAACCGTGTAATTGAATCCTGTGCGGGAGAGATTTGATTATACCATAGACAAGCCATGAAAAGACGCATTCTTACGACGTTTACTCTTTTGCTGGCCGCGTTGCTGACGCTTGCGCTGGTTTCGTGCGGACCGGACGGTACAGAGGAGACAAGGGCAGAGGAGACAAGGGCAGAGGAGACAACAGCGGAGACAATAGAGGAAACGACAAAGGGGACAATGGAGAAGACAACAGAGGATTCCGGATATTCAAAGGGCTTGCTGTATCGTAGAGAAAATTCCGGATATTCGGTCATAGGAATCGAGAGTCCGGATAGGGACATCATTATCCCTGCAACCCACGGGGGAGAGCCTGTAACGGGCATTGGTGATGAGGCATTCAAGGATTGTACCGGTTTAACCTCAATCACGATCCCGGACGGTGTGACAAGTATTGGTCGTGCTGCGTTCGCAGGTTGCACGGGTTTATTCTCGATCACGATTCCGGACAGTGTGTCGCGCATTGGTGATTCTGCATTCTGCCGTTGCACCTCACTTGAAAGTATCACGTTGCCTTTTGTGGAGAACACGCATTTCAAAGATATTTTTGATGCCGGCCGGGTTCCCGCATCGCTGAAAAGGGTTGTGATCACGAAAGCCACGAGCATCGGGGATTGGGAGTTTGCAGATTGCGCCAGCCTGACCTCAATTACGATTCCGGACGGTGTGACAAGTATCGGTGATTATGCGTTCAAGGACTGCACCACACTGACCTCGATTACGATTCCGGACAGTGTGACGAGTATCGGCGATTGCGCGTTCAAGGGTTGCACCATATTGACCTCAATCGCGATTCCGAACAGCGTGACGAGCATCGGTGAGCAGGCATTCCGCCGTTGTACCTCGCTTAAAAGTATCACGTTGCCTTTTGTGGGGAATACACTGAACGGGTCAGAGAATACGCATTTCGGATATATTTTCGGTGCACATTCTTACAATGAAAACAGTCAGTATGTTCCGGAATCGTTGAAAGAGATTGTGGTCACGGGGGCTACGGACATCGCGCAATATGCGTTTTCCGATTGCATCAGATTGACCACGATCACGCTTTTGGACAGTGTGACGGGCATCTGTGATGCCGCATTCAGGGGATGCACCGGCTTGACTTCGATTACGGTTGGCAACGGTGTTGCGAACATCGGTGATGCCGCGTTCTATGGTTGTACCCACCTGACATCGGTTACAGTTGGCAACAGTGTGACAAGCATCGGTGATCAGGCGTTCAAGGGTTGCACCGGCTTAGCCACGATTACGCTTCCGGACAGTGTAACAAGTATCGGCGGTTCTGCGTTCTCGGGGTGCACCGGCTTAGCCACAATCACAATTCCGGACAGTGTGACGAGCATCGACAGTGTGTTGTTCATGGGTTGTACCGGTTTGACCTCAATTACGATTCCGGACAGCGTGGCAAGTATTGGTCGTTCTGCATGCTCCGGTTGCAAGAGGTTGACCTCTATCTCATTCAAAGGCACAAAAGCACAGTGGGATGCAATATACAAAGGATCCTACTATGACTTTGGAACCGGTTCCTATACCGTCCATTGTACTGACGGGGACATTTTGGTAACTTATTAAGACAGCAAAACAGAGCTGTCTCAAATGCGCTTGTTTTGCATTTGAGGCAGCTCTGTTTGGTATATGGGATCAAACGCCTAAGTCTGTGCGGTAGAGGGAGAGCTTTTCCTCTGCCGACGGGCGGTCTGCGGATTGCAGCAGGAAATAGAATTTGATTTTCGGTTCCGTTCCGGACGGACGGATGATGATGACATCGCCATTGGCAAGACGGAAGGAAAGGACGTTGGAGCGCGGAAGACCGGTCGGTGTTGCAACGCCGTCCGGGAGGTCCGTCAATGTCTGCGCCTGGTAATCTCCGAACTGTACGACGGGCGCACCGCCGATGCTTGCCGGTGTTTTCTTGCGGTAGCCATCCATCAGTGCAGCCATTTTTGCGGGACCGTCCACGCCTTCCATGTAGATTTCCACATTGGTTTCATAGCAGAAGCCGTAACGGTCGAACAGGGCGTCCAGCGCGTCCTGCAGAGTCATTCCCTTGGCTTTGTAGTAAGCTGTCATTTCACAGATCAGCATGGAGGCGACAACCGCATCCTTATCGCGGGCGTAGGTGCCCTTCAGATAGCCGTAGCTTTCCTCAAATCCCAGCAAAAAGGTTGCCGGCACACCGGATGCCTCGTAATTTTTGATGACCTCACCGATAAATTTGAACCCGGTCAGGACATTGTGCATTTTGACACCGTGGGCGGCGCAGATTTTTGCGGCAAGCTCCGAGGAAACGATGGATTTGACCGCATAGGGTCCCACCGGCATACTGTCGGTTTCTTCATATGCCGTGATGATATAATCCATCAGAAGCGCGCCCATCTGGTTGCCGGTGATGGTTGCAAAGGAGCCGTCCGGTGTGCGGGTCATGACGCCGACACGGTCCGCATCCGGGTCCGTGGCAATCACAAGATCACTGCCGACGCGGTTTGCAATTTCAATGCCTTCCCGGAAAACCTCCGGATATTCCGGATTCGGTTTTTGTACGGTCGGGAAATTGCCGTCGATGATCATTTGCGATTCCACACAATAGAGATGCTTCAAGCCGATTCTGTGGAGAATCTCAGGAACCAAACGATAACCGGTTCCGTGCAGCGGTGTGTAGACAATGGAGAGCGTATCCGCCACCGCAGGAACGGCACCGGGATTGACCGACTGTGCCTGTACGCACGAAAGGTATTTTTCATCGATTTCTTTGCCGATCATGGTGATTTTGCCGGCGCGCACCGCCTCATCGAAGTCACACAGGTGCACATCACGGAAAATGTCAAGCTTAGCAATTTCCGCAGAAACGGTATCCGCGTGCTCCGGGGGCAACTGTGCGCCGTCGTCCCAGTAGGCTTTATAGCCGTTATACTGTTTGGGATTATGAGAGGCAGTGATATTGATGCCGGCGACACAACCAAGCGTACGCAACGCAAAGGAGAGCTCCGGTGTCGGGCGCAGTGCGTCAAACAGGTAAACGCGGATTTTTGCGGCGGCAAGCACGGACGCGGCGGTGCGGGCAAACGTTTCGGAATTGTTGCGGCAGTCATATGCAATGGCCACTCCGTCGGAGGCACGTCCTTCTTTGCAGATCAGAGATGCAAGTCCCTGTGTGGCATGTGCGACGGTGTAGACATTCATGGCATTCATGCCTGTTTTCATGGTGCCGCGCAGCCCCGCGGTGCCGAAAGAAAGGTAAGAAGAGAAGCGCATGCGAATCTCATTGTCGTCATTCCGGATTTGTGCCAGTTCAAACCGTTCGGCATCCGTCAGCCGTTCTTCATTCAGCCAGCGCTTGTAATTTTCAAAATAGGTTTCCACAGATCCCCCTCCGTTTCTTTTTGTTCTGTTCTTGTGGAATTGCGCGGTAATGCCTTAAGCAGTGATGTAGGGTTTGAGCGCCTGCGCCAACTGGTCGGGGCAGGAGGAAGCTTTGCCGCCGCAGCGGATGCCGTTCAGACGTTTGTATGCCTCCTGTGCAGTCATGCCGACAATCAGTGCGGCGACTCCCTGCGTATTCCCGGAGCACCCCCCCGTAAAGGTGACGGCGGTAATGACATTGTTGTCGTCCAGGGTGATTTCGATTTTGCGGCTGCAGACCCCATGGGGGGTATAGGTAATGGTGTTCATACAGGGTATTCCTCTCTATATTTTATTCCGGACCGTGTTTTTTATACATCTCCGCGCCTGCCGGTCAAAGCAGCGGATAAAGACCAATGGGGGTAAAATGGGGGGCATCCGTACGCAAATACAGGAAGAAGGTTGCAAGATCTCCCCCGCGCACACGCATCCTGCACAGATGCAAAAGATCATCGCCGATGAAGTCCGGCTGTGTATCTACATACAATACCTGCAGTTTGCAGAGATCAGCCGCATGCAGCAGTTCCGACAGGGTCGGCAGGGTATCTGTCGGTAGTGCCAGACAAAAATGCAGATCGTCCGAAATGCCGGAAAGCGACGGGGGGAGCGCACGTATGGTTTTGCGCAGCAGGGCAAACCGTGTGCTCCCGTTGCCGTCCGGTGCGGAGACATCGCATGCGGCACAGATCTTTAGGTCATATTTCAGGATCATACCGCAGAAACGGGAGAGCCTTCCTTCCGAAGAATTGGAGACAGGCAACAGACAGTATTCGCAAATTCCGTTGTACACCTCTTCGCAGATGTCCTGAAAATGATCGAAAGCGTTGCCCGCTGCCTCCGGGAGAAAGGACAGCAAGCGCCCATAAGCGGTTTCCGAGAGCGGATTCCGGACATACGCGATCCTGCCTGCCGCGCCCTGCATGGGGGCTTCCGGCAGCAGGGAAGGCGGCAGACAGATATGCAGCCCACCGTTCTGTTGCAGGCGGCGGGAGACCTTTTGCAGAAACGAAACCCAGGCAACGGACGGAATTCCGGCGCCTTTCAGCTCCGACAGTGTCACCAGGAGATCCTCCGGATTTTCCTTTTCACGTGTGACCTCTCTTGCCAATTCGTCCAACTGTACGTCAACGGAATCCATGCAACGGTTCAGCCTGGTTCCGATCAGTTGCAGATTGGCAAGGGAAACGGTGATGCCCTCCTGCATTTCAGAGCAGTGACAAGAGGTGGAAGCTGTCCGCAAGGAAGCCGTTCAGCTCCTCAGCAGAGAGCTTCCGTTGCGAGAGCGAAGCCAGCGCATAGAGCTGTTTTGCAATGAGTTCGGATTTTTCGGTTTCGTTGTCGTTGCACAGTCCGGTCAGTTTCTGTACGATGGGGGATGCTGTGTTGACAACCAATGTCTGTTCAACCGGGAAATTCATGCTTCCCAGATCCACACCGCCTGCCGCGTACATTTTCATCATGTCGTCCATGCGGCGGGATTCTTCGCTGACATTCAGAACAACCGGTGTTTCCGTATTTTTGAGCGGCTGGAACGAAACTTTCAGCCCTTCCTGTCCGCTGACCTTGCGGAACAGTGCCGTCAGTCCTTCGTTCTCCGTGGTGTCCCCGTCGCCCCGCAGCGCATCTGCCATATCGGCATCCACCCGTTTGTACTTGACCTCCGGGTTGTAGGATTCCAACATTGCGATATATTGCATGTCCAGGGGAATATCGAATACGGCGACTTCCACCTCCTGTGCGGCAAACAGGGAAATATATTGTGCCTGCAATGCGGTATCGGTGGTGTAATAAACTGTGTTGGGGTGCTTTTCTTTTGCTTTTTCCAAATAATTCGCGAGCGTCCGGGTGGTCCGGTCGGTCAGTGTCAGGAGGAGGGAATCTTTAACCCGGTCGTAGAATTTGCGTTCGCGGCAGCAGGCATATTCCACAAAGGTGCGGATATCCGCCCATACCTTATCGTAACGTTCACGTTCGTTTGTGCAAAGCGCATTGAGCTTGTCCGCCACCTTCTTTACGATGTGCGCGGACACCTTGCTGACGTAAACATTGTTTTGCAGATAACTTCTGGAAACGTTGAGCGGCAGTTCCGGGCAGTCCAGTACGCCGCGCAGCATCAGCAGATATTCGGGGATGACTTCCTTGATGTTGTCTGCGACGAACACCTGATTGTAGAACAGCTTGACCTGACCCTCTAAGGACTCATAGCGGTTGTTGATGGGCGGGAAGTAGAGAATCCCGCGGAAATTCAGGGGGTAATCCGCATTGATATGAATCCAGAAAAGGGGATCGCGGTAATCTCCGAACACCTTGTGATAAAACGCTTTATACTCTTCGTCCGTACAGGCGGAGGGTGCCTTCTTCCACAACGGTTCCTTGTCGTTGATCGGCTTTTCCTCAATCGGTTTTACTTCCTCCTCTCCTTCGCTCTTTTCGCTTTCGGCTTTCGGAGCGCCGTCGTCAAAGTAAATGTCCTCCGGCATGAAGGCGCAGTATTTTTCCAGAACGGAACGGATTTTTGTGCTGTCGAGATATTCGGTTTCACTGTCGGAAATGTGCATCACCACTTCGGTGCCGCGGGTCTCTTTGTCACACGCTTCAATGGAGTAAGAGCCGGCACTGTTGCAGCTCCAATGCACCGCAGGGGCACCGGTGTAAGATTTGGTGTACAGTTCCACGGTGTCCGCGATCATGAAAGCGGAGTAAAAGCCGAGTCCGAAATGCCCGATGATCCCGGATGCATTTGCGTCGTTGTCCCCCTCGTATTTCTTGATGAAATCCAAGGCGCCGGACAGCGCGATGCTGCAAATGTATTTTTCGACCTCTTCTTCGCTCATGCCGATTCCGTTGTCCGACACGGTCAGAGTCTTTTCCTCCTTGTCCAGTGTGACGCGAATTCGGTAGTTTTCACTGTCAGGGATGTCCCGGACTTCTCCCAGGGAGACCAGACGCTTGAGCTTTGTAATGGCATCCGAGGCGTTGGAAACGATTTCACGCAGGAAAATATCCTTATCGGAGTACAGCCATTTTTTGATAATCGGGAAAATATGCTGTGTTTCGACGGAAATACCGCCCTGTTTTTTTGTTTCATTGATTTCACTCATCTTTATATTCCTCACTTTGTTTGTTTTTCTTCAGTTTGCGGAAGGGAGCGGACAGTACATTATAGATCTTGTCCCCGAGATTTCTCAGTACGGTCTTTCTGCGCTGCAGATCCTCTTCTGCACTGACAAGTGTGTTTTTATCATAATATTCTCCCAAATCGACGGGGAGCCCCTTTGCCGCAAGACGCTTTTCCGCCGCAGCCTTGATCAGCGTAATAATGACCGCAAATGTAGGAACCGCCAGTACCATGCCGGCGACACCGAAAAATCCGCCCATAATCGTAATCGCAGTGATGATGCAGAAAGGGCTGATGCCGGTGCTGTTTCCGATCAGGTGGGGACCCAGCACATTGCCGTCAAATTGCTGGATCAGGATCACCAGCAGGATGAACAGCCAGATCTTCTGCGGATTGGTAATCAACACGATTACGCCCGTTGGGATTGCGCCGATAAAGGGACCGAACACGGGGATGACATTGGTTACGCCGATGAATGCGGCAAGCAGGATATTGTAATCGGAAATATGGAAAATCTGGAAAATAATATAAGTAGCAATGCCGATTATCAGGGAATCCAACAGCTTTGCGCGGATAAATCCGCCGAAGGAATCATTGACCAGTGTGCACACCTCCGTGATCCTGCGGTTGGTTTTTTCAGAGAAGAATGCGCGGCGCAGTTTCATGACCTGCGCATAGCGCTTTTCCTTGGAGGCAAGCAGGTAGAATCCGATGATAATTCCCAATACGAAGTCGGCAATTGCACCGATGACGGCAGAAAGCACCGAGAAGCCCTTCCCGACAAGATCTTCCATGGAGTGGACACCGAGCAGTTTTCCGCCGGCTCCCTCAAAGAAATTCTTGGAATTTCCGACCAGGTTGCTGATATAACGCTTGATTTCGCGTGCGTTCAGATATTCTTTTGTTTGTGTTTCTTCACTGAAGCGCTGCATCCATCTGTTCAGCGTTGCGTTGATGTCCGCTACCGAGGAGTCAACATAATTGCCCCAGTTCCCCAAAAAACCCTTGATACTGTTGATCAGTTCCGGGATAATCAGGAGGAAGGTCAGGAAAACAAGCAATAACAGCGAAACTGCCGTCAGAAGAAGGGAAAGGGCGCGGCAGAGCTTCGGATGCTTTTTTACAAGCATTCCGAATACAACGTATTCAAAAAAGCGAAGTACGGGGTTTGAGAGATATGCAAGGACCAGCCCTATGATAACCGGCATCAGAATATCGTTGATTTTGTGCAGAAATCCTCCGATTGTGGCATTATTGGCAATGATGTATGCAACAACGCCGAACAGTAACAGCAGGATCAGAGACAGCCCGACCACACGCATCTTGGTACGGCGAACCTGTTTTTGGGCTTCCGTTTCCGGTGCTGCATTCTCATCTGCCGGGATCTGCGGATTTACTTGCGTTTCCTTTTGCGTAGCCATGGTAACATCCTCTCTTTTTTGAAATGTTGTCTGTGCCTGATGACTTAGTTTTTCTTTTCTTCTTTGCTTTCTTCTTCCTTTATAGTGGTATCGTTGAAGTTTGTTTTTTTCAGTTTTCTGAATGGCAGGGAAAGAACATTCCAGATTTTATCCCCGGCTTTTGCAAGCAGGGCTTTTTTGTGCCGCAGCTCTTCTTCGGCGCTGACAAGCGTATTTTTGTCATAATAATCACCGAGATCTGTGGAATATCCTTTTGCACACAACCGACGTTCTGCCGCATCTTTGACTAACGTAATAATGACGGCAAAGGTGGGAACGGCGACGACCATGCCGACAACGCCGAACAGTCCCCCCATGATCGTAATCGCTGTGACCACGCAGAAGGGGCTGACACCGGTGTTGTTGCCAACGATGTGCGGGCAGATGATGTTGCCGTCAATCTGTTGAATGACAATGATCAGAATAATAAAGAGCCAGATTTTGGACGGGTTTGTAATCAGGACGATAAATCCGGTGGGAACGGCACCGATAAAGGGGCCGAGGATCGGGATGATGTTGGTAATACCGATAAAGGCTGCAAGCAGGATATTATAATCGGAGATGCCGAAAATCTGGAAGATGATGTAGGTTTCTACGGCAACCAGGACGGAGTCCAACAGACTTGCACGGATGTAACCGCCGAACGACTTGTTCACCATTGTACAGACTTCCGTAATGCGCCGGTTGGTTTTTTCGGAGAAGAATGCGTTGCGCAATTTCATGATCTGCGCATACCGTTTTTCCTTGGAGGCGAGCAGATAAAAGCCAATGATGACTCCCATGAAGAAGTTGGCAATTGCACCGACCACGGCGGAAAGAATCGAGAACCCTTTGCCTACCAGGTCGCCCATAGAGCTGACGCCGAGCATTTTTCCTGCAACCCCTTCAAAAAAGTTTTCAGAGTTGCTCATAATGTTGCCGATGTATTGTTTGATCTCGCGTGCGTTGAGATATTCTTTGGCAGTTGTGTTTTCGTTGAAACGTGTCATGATCGCATTGATTTTGTCGTTGATGTATACAACCGACTCATCTACATAGACGCCCCAGTTGCCGAGAAAGTCCTTAATACTGTTGATCAGTTCCGGTATAATCAGGAGAAGAACCAAAAAGAAGATGGCGATGATCGTGACGGCAGTCAATAAAAGCGACAGCCCCCTGCACAGCTTCGGATGCTTTTTGATCAGTCTCCGGAATACCACATATTCAAAGAAGCGCAAAATGGGATTGGCAAGATATGCGGCAATCAGTCCGATGAAAAGCGGCATCAGGATATCGTTGATTTTCCCGAAAAAGGAGCCGATGGCGGTATTGTTGGAAATGATATACGCAACCACACCAATCAGTAACAGGAGGGCAAGCGATCCTACAAAAATGTGCGTGTTGATCCGGCGGGCGCTACGGGACGGGGACTGTTTGGTTTCGACTGTTTCGCCACTGTCCGCAGGCGGCTGTGTGTTGTTTTGGGGAGGCTGTTCTTCCTGTGCGGTCGAAGCATGATTCTGTGTGTTCATCATCGGTTTCCTTCCTATTTTAGTGTTATATTTATTTTATACCAAATCTGCCTGCAAGTCAAGAGTATTACATCATTTTTATTCCGTTTTACAGGATTTACCGGTTCCAAAACGGAAAAATATCGGGAAATCTGTCTTATCCAATGCGTGCATTTTTACGGGATTGTGAAATGTGGGCAGAAAGTGATTGTAAATTTTTTATAAAATGTACGAAATACAGAGCGAATCCTATTGAAAAAAAGGCGAAATGTATGATATACTGAATGACAATATGTGCAGAAGGATTTGTTCGCACGAAACAGAAAGGAACAAGACCATGAGCAATGAACAGAAGCAGCCCCAATTGAGTCCCGCCTATGAGCAGGCATACAAGAAGGTAATTGATGCAATCGATGAAGTGGAAAAGGTCGTTGTTGGCAAGCGAAGTGAAATTGTCATGCTCATGACCGCAATGCTTGCGGGGACGCATGTGCTGATTGAAGATGTTCCGGGAACCGGTAAAACAACCCTGGCGGCGGCTCTTGCCAAGGTAACCGGACTGACTTTCAAACGCGCGCAGTTTACACCGGATGTGATGGCTTCCGACATCACCGGTTTCAACATCTATAACAGGCAGAAGGAACAGTTTGAATTCCGCGAGGGACTTGTGATGTGCAATCTGCTCCTTGCGGATGAAATCAACCGTGCCTCTCCGAAAACACAGTCTGCACTCCTGGAGGCAATGGAAGAAAACAAGGTAACGGTAGACGGTACTACTTATCGGGTTCCGGATCCCTTTATGGTCATTGCAACGCAGAACCCGACAGGTTACGTCGGCACCTACCCGCTTCCGGAGGCACAGTTGGACCGCTTTGCCCTGAAGCTGCATATGGGGTATCCGTCTGCCGCAGAAGAAATCCGCATCATCAAGGCGCGCCGCGGAAACAATCCGTTGGATGAGGTTTCTGCCAAACTGACTGTGGATCAGGTCCGTGAGACCCGGCGGTTGGTTTCGGATGTCATGATCGACGATGCTCTTTACAAGTATATGGTGGATCTGATCTGCGCGACCAGACGGCACGGTGCGCTTGCGCTTGGTGCTTCTCCCCGTGCAACGGTGGCGCTGATGCATCTGTCACAGGCGTTTGCTTTTATCCGCGGAAGAGATTACGTTCTGCCGGATGACATTGCCGCGGTCTTCCGGGGGGCGATCGGGCACCGCCTGCTCCTCAAACAGGAAGCAAAACTGGCGCGTAACACGCCGGATGAGATTCTCGGGGAGATTTTGCGTGCCACCGAGGTTCCTTATCAGGGCAAGCGGTGAGCGGTTGTTTTACTGTTTCTTTGAAGAATCTGAAGGATTTGAAGGTTTGAAGATTTGAAAAAATCCGAAGGGGTGTTTGTCTATGGACGGAAAACGAACGTGTCCCAATTGCGAAAAGCCGATTCCTGCCGACCGTGCCTATTGCATGCACTGCGGTGTTTCGGTGGGGATCAAATGTCCGACGTGCGGTGCGGTTTCCCCTCTTGGAAGCAAACGCTGCAGTGCATGCGGGTACGGATTTGAAGCCGCGCGCGAAAAAAAGAAGAAGCCGCAAAAGAAAAAGAAATCCGGCATATGCGCCGGCTTTCTGAAGCGGTACGCAAATGTTATTTTGCCGGCAGGGGTTCTTTTGTTTTTGCTGATAGGGATGATATTGGCGCTGACCGTGCCGCTGACGGTTACGGTTTCGGAGGACAATCCGAAACTACCCGAGCCTGTGTCGGTCCGTGCTTTTGATCTGATTGCTTCCTTTTTCGGCGGCACTGCCGAGAGCGTCGGTACCCTGGAGTCCTTTGCCGCTTCCATGACGGCGGACGATTTTGTTTTGCATTTGCTGACGGATGCCGCCGCGGTTTGTTACCTGCTTTTGTCTGTGCTCCTTTTGCCTATGCTTTTGCTGGCGGCAGGGAATCTGTTTACCTGCGGCAAGGCGACTGCCGTGCGCCTTTTGCGCATGGGCGGGGTGTTCGGCGGACTTTGCGTTCTGCAGTTTGGGTTCAGCCGTGCGATCGGTATCTATCTGTCGGGACTGTTGGCACATTCACGTGACGGAGATCTGTTTACTCTGCGGACAGGCGGAACGGCGATGGGGCTTTTGATTGTCGGTGTGCTTTGCGTCGCGTATGTGTTGTTTTATTACCTTTGGTATTTCCGTAAGACCGTTGTTTTGGACAGGGAGCGCAGTTTGCCGGACCTTTTATTCCGCAATCCGCTGATCCGGGCAATTCGTTCCCGCCGGAAAAAACGGGGGCGCGACCGGGGCGTTGTGTATGAGAAAAAAGAGGCTGCGGTGCGTGTTACCAAACGGTTTTCCCTGTATGTGATTCTTTTGGTTGCCGCGTTGATCTTTACGCAGGCACTTGCCAATGTCGCTTCGTATATCTGTTTTTTGTTCTTGCTTTTTGTGCCGCTGGTTCTTTTTCTTTATGTACTGACGGCAAAGAGTGCGCTGACGGTCCATATGATTTCGGATTCCTGTACAGTGGAAAAAGGACAGCCGAGTACGTATGAGTTTTGTATCAACAACCATTTTGTATTTGCGTATCCCTTTGTGGAGGCGAAGATCAGTCTGCCGCAGACCAACAGTGTGCGGTGCGCGGAGCGAACCGTTTATGTGGCAATTTCTCCGTTTGCACAGTACCGGATGAAAAATACAGTGACATTCCGATTCCGGGGAACGTATGAAATCGGTGTCCGATGCTTCTATGTCTATGACTTTTTCCGCCTGTTCCGTGTCCGTGTTGATGTGAATAACATGGAGTCCGTATCGGTGATGCCCCGCAGACTGCAAATCAACCCGGAGTCCGCGGAAGCGGTTGCGGATTTCGCGGCACGCACAGTCAAATCGCCGATTACATATGATAAGCTGGAGGTCAGCGACATCCGTGAGTACAGAAGCGGAGACGCGCTGAAATCCATCCACTGGAAGTTGTCCTCCAAATCGGAAGAGTTTATTGTCAGAGAATACAACACGGGTACCGCAAATATGACCTTTGTTTTTTGCGACCTTGCGGCACGTTACCCGTCTGCCGCACCAGCGCCTCCGGGAATTGAGGGCAAACAGGACAGAAAAAACGGAAAGCATACCAAAAAGAAGTCCGGCGCGGGCGCGGCAACGGAAGGTCAGCCGCAGGTGCAGGTCGATGTGCAAGCGCCGTCCGACCCGCACTACTATGAGGATATGAACGAATTTTTGGCAGACGGCGTAGTGGAACTGACCGTGGCGACCGTATTGCACGAACTGCGTGACGGCAGGATTGTGACGCTGTTTTGGTTTGACCGCCGCAGTGAGGCGGGGGTGTGCGCGTGTGTTCTGTCCTGTCCGGAAGATTTTGACCTGGTTTTCAGGGAATTTGCAACGGCGCCTCTGTGTACACCGGATAAGTCGCTTTCAAGGCTCTGCGCAATGGCGGGTGACGGAGAGAGCACTAAGCAGATCTTTGTGACCGGTGCCATGGACCGTGGGGCGGTCGGTGATTTGTGTAGTATCCCGGGACTTTCGGAAGGAACCGGATTCGGTACTGCCGAGGTGTTGCTTTACAACCCGGAGGAGCGTTACGCAAACCGCGAGGCGCGGGCGCTGTATCTGGAGGTCTGTCGGGAGCAGTTAGCCGAAAGCGGACTTTCCATGCAGGTTGTCCGATTGCCGTCCGATGCCGCTGTTTCCCCCGCGATCGACTGCGGGGCAGTGTTACACGGAGAGGAGGAACCCGCACATGGCTGAACGTGAAAGGAAAAAAAGAACTGCTTTGAAGGACAGTCGGAAGAAAAAAGAGAAGTCCGGAAACAGGCATGCCGAAAAAATATTGCCGCCGGATCAGCGACCGTTGCTTTGCCCGCCGGACCGCGGAAACAGAGGGGTTGCCTTCCGTGTGCTCGGAACCGTTTGCCGCATTCTGATCATTGCGACACTCGTGCTCGGACTGACGGTGTTTTTGTGTGATGCGCTGAATCTGGGACAGACAGCCGTTCAATTGCAGAAGCCAGGTTCCAATCTGTACACGGCACAGACGCAGGCGCAGAGCGGCAGGCTTGTGTTCGGCTGTCTGGCAATCACCGTGATTGTGTCGCTTCTCTGGATGGGCAGATATTATACACTCATCGGTGCCGGATGTGCCGGGTTCTATCTTTTGAGCGCAGCGCTGACAAAAGATTATTTCGGTTTTCTCTATGCCTCCGGACAGACGCTTTACAACAGTGTTCTGGAGCGTCTTGCCGCAAACAATTACCGCAGGGATCTGATGGAGAGCCTGATGGTTGAAGTCCGGAAGAATGAAGCGGTATACGGCGATGCGGATTATAAAACGGCAGGGCTTTTGCTGTTGGCATTGGTGTTTGCGCTCTTCCTGGTACCTTTTCTGATCCGCCGGGTGAGGTTGATCCCGCCCGCAATCCTTTGCACGGGAATTCTGGTGACGGTGTTTACCATGAACATCTCCCGCGGAACGGTCGGAATTTCACTGTTGATCGTGGCTTTTTCCGCCGTATTGGTGATGTATGCCTATGATCGGATTTTTCGGAAAAACAATGCCCATGCCGATCGGTATGACAGCGAAAAAACCATGTTCGGCGAGGATGACCGTCCTGCGCTTTCCGAGGAGCTGAAGAAACGCGTCGGTCAAGAACAGGGAAAACGGAAAGAACGCGCGATGTACCGGGCGGACAAAAAAGAACTGGACAGACAGGAGCGCGCAGTCAGAAAATATGACCGTGCCACGCGGAGCTCACGTGTTGCCATGGGAGGCATTGCCGGTTTTGCCATGCTGATTCTTGCGGGCGTGGTGATCCTGTTTCCTGCCATGGCACTTCAGGAAAAGCTGGAGATTCCATGGTTGAGCGCCAAATTCCAGTATGCCCGGGATTTTGTCACCGCACTTTTGCAGGGGGACGAACAGACGCTGGACATTCTCGATTTTGAGTCCAACAAAGATGTGTTCAAACCGCACGACACGACCGCGAAAAAACAGGAGTTTGACGGGACACAGATCATGTATGTGCAGACCCGATCCAATACGCCGATCTACTTCCGCGGTTGGGTTGCGACCGATTATGTGGACGGTGCATGGTATCTGAAAAAGCAGGCGGAAACAGAGGGGGAGGAAGCGACAGACAATGTCCGGGAATTCCATACCGCGTTCGGTGCGGACGCGTTTCCGGATGAACAGATGAAGATCCGTTTCTTCCGTTTCGTATATCCGTCGCAGACGGATATTCTGGTAAATGACGGCGGCAAAAAGACGGACTACACGGGGAAGGTTCGCTCCTTTGAAAAGTTCGGATTCAATGCGTTGCTGGTCAGCGTACGGCGTATCAATCTCCGTTCCTCTCTGGCGTATTTGCCTTCCTACTACGATGTCGCATTTACCGGAAAACCGGAGGTGCTCCGGTACGGAACCGTACAGGCGGATGACAAACGTTTTGTCAATTATTTTGACGGTATTTACACCGGCAGAAGCTTTTATAAAAATCAGACTGCCGATACGCCGACCACGTATGCTGCGGTCACTTTTGCTCCCGTTATGAGGCGGGACTGGGCATCGGAGCTGTCAAAAGGAATTGCCGCTTATAATGTGCAGAAAGAGGCAATTTTTTTGGAAAATGAGGCGGGAAGGAATCTTGATGCGGAGATCACTGTCAATGGCAGAACGCAAACCGTGACAGTTCGTTACCAGCGCGGCAATGATGTGATATATACGTCGACCTATTCCGCCATGGAACAGCACGGGAATGCGGAGCTTTCCTATGTACTGCTTGCCTCCGATGCATATGTGCTGCGCCTGGATGCCACACAGATCAAACAGCGGAAAATGGACGTGTATACAACGGTATACACCCTGCAGGGCGTCAACGCAGTTGCGCTGCAGAACGTACCGTTCCTTGACGGGGAGCCGGAGAGTATGTACCGGATGTACAATGACAGCGATGAGGCGCAAAGGCGTACTGCCATCCGGGAATTTGAAACGGAAGTCGCCTATACGGATTTTGTCTACCGGACTTACAGCAGAGGCGCCGGCAGCGAGATCATCCGTGAAATTGCGGATCGAATCGCGGAGAATGCAGATTTTGACTGCAACCTTTCTGCGATGCGTACCTCTACAAACCCCGGTACTTATGCAAACAGAGATCGGTTGGTGCGCGGTGTGATTGATTACGTCATTGATCCGGAAAAGGGACTGGGGTGTACCTACAGTTTGGAAATGGATCGTGCAGGGCTTGCGGATGCCGCATTGGACGGGATAGAAAACTTTCTGACCGTTACCAAACAGGGGTATTGCGTGCAGTTTGCGTCTGCAACCGCATTGATTTTGCGGGAGTACGGGATTCCCTCGCGGTATGTGGAAGGATATATTGCAACGGATTTCAAGCGCGCAAACGGTTCGGACCCATTCACCCTGTATACATATGTCAGGGACTATCAGGCACATGCTTGGGTGGAGGTCTGGTTTGACGGGATCGGCTGGGTGCAGTACGAAACAACTCCGTATTACTACACCGACATGTATGGGAGCGATTCGCAGACACCCGGACCAAACGGTGGTTTTACACCTCCCGTCACAGAGAATACCGATACCGAAGCGATAGAAACCACGTCTGAGGTGATGACAAATGAAGAGGGTGAAACGCTGACGCCGGATGAAATTGCGTCCATCCTGGAGGAAGAATCCAGACGGGAAGAAGAGCGGCGCATGCAGCGTCAGATGCTGATCGGCGCGTTTGCATTCCTCGGCGGATGCGGGCTTGTGCTTGCGATTGTTCTGTTTTTGCGCAGTGTTGTTTCCAAGGCGAAGAAAGCGGAGGAGCATCGGCGCGAAAACGCGGAGATTGTGCTCAGTGACCGATTCGGAGAGAATTCAGGGGAGCGCGAACGGCGCGAGTTTGCCGTTTCCATGATTGATGACGTCAATGAGCTATTGCGGATATACGGAATCACACCGGAACCGGGAGAATTCCGTGACGCATATGCAAAACGGATTGCATTTGCATTGCCGGATGTGCTTGGAAAGCCTGTGGAGTATCCAGATTTTGTATTCCCGCAACCGGAAAACGGTAAGCGTGTCAAACCGGCGGTTACGGATTTGCCGGATTCTCCGATTCGCGTGGGAGAGGTTTTGAATGCCATTGCCGCCGAGGAATTCGGGCACGGTATGACTATTGCGCAGATGAAAACGGTGGCGCAGTTCTATCTGCTTTTGCGCGAGGGGGTTCATCGGCATATCGGTTTGTGGCAGCGCTTTGTGCTGCACTATATCAAACGGAAAATATGACAGTGAAAACTGTATATTAAAAAGGGAAAGGGAAGATTGACATGAAAAAGAGAAAACATTGGATCCTTTGGGCACTGTTCGCGCTTTTGCTGACGGTGTGCCTCGTGACGGCAATTGCCTGCACGGGAGGGAAAGACGACACCGGTGACACGACTGCTGCGGACAAAACCGACGGGGAACAATCGCAGACGACCGATCCGGCAGAATCGAGCGGTTCCGAAGAAACGACCGGTTCCGAAGAAACGACCGGTTCCGATGAAACGGGATCAGGATCCGCAGAGGAGACCTCGGGCAACGCGGAAGAAACCACGGTACAGCGCGTGCGTTACGAGGTGGAAGAGGTAACCATTCAGCATACAGGCTATCCGGACGAAAAGCTTGGCATGCCGGTACACGAGAGAGACGACAACGTCACAAAATTGCTGGGTGCCAATTTTTCCAGCGGGGATGCGACACTCGACGGTCTGGCATCTGCACGTAATCTGGATGTTACATCCGTTTCGGACGGAAAGTTCAGAATGCCGTACAGCAACGGCGCTTTCGGCGGCAGCTGGACGACCTGGGCGCCTGAGGTTTCCATGGCATTTGACCGGTACAAGCAGGTACAGCTTTCCTGCAATATGATGGTTCCGACGGCTGACGGCAACGCAAACTGGTTCGGCGCTTTCTGGGGGTGCTATGTTTCCAATTATACCGAGAAGATCCCGGATAATCCGGGAGACGGTCTGTGGTTCTCGTTCTCCAGAGAAAATAAGCTGACCGTATACGGTGCGGATATCGCTTCTTGGGCAGGCGGACTGGTTTCGCTTGACCTGCCCGTTTCGGTTGCCGATGCGGAGCAGGAGATTACCATTCTGTGCACGCCGGAACGTACCACCACCGTATATGCCATGGTAAACGGAACGCGGGAGGTCGTCTGTAAAGTGACCTTTGAAGACGGGATAATGCGTATTTACAACGGTAAAGCAGAACAGGTGTATGAACACGCCGCAGATGTATCTACATTGAGTGGAGATCACTTTGTGCTTTTTACACACATGGGGAGCATACAGATGGATAATTTGAAAATTCTCGGCTGTGACCGGGATTATGTGGAAACCAAGAAAACCATCAAAGCGATTCCTGCCGACGGATACTCGCTGGGATTGGATTATGATCATGCCGATGAACTGATCAGTATCTGCTATTCGATTTGGTTTGACGGTATCCTCGGTTCGGGCACGGATCCTGTAACGGATTTCAACAATATTACAGAGGCGCTGGAAGGCAAACGGAACTGGGGCGGTGTGACTGCGTTCCATTATTGGGCAAAGCCCGCACAGGGATATTACAGAAGTTCGGATAAGGCTGCTGCACGCAACAATCTGCAACTGCTCGGCGATGCCGGAGTGGATTTCCTGATTTTGGACCTGACTAATCACAATGACGGCTATGCAATCGGTTCGTCGCTTTGGAACGCTTGGGTCAAGGCACCGATTGAGACGTTGCTGGATTGCATTATGGAAATGCGCAGCGAGGGAAAGACGGTTCCTTATGTGGTAATGTGGTGCGGCGTTTCTGCCGAAGGCAAGCTTTTGGATGATCTTTACAACACCTTCTTTGCAGAGGAAAAATGGAAAGATTGCTTTGTTTACAGCGAGGGCAAGCCGTTTATGCTGACAACGCAGAAGCCGATCGAGTTCAAGCGCAGGGATTTGTATACCGTCCGCAAAATGTGGGGATTGACCAACGATCGAAATATCTGGAGATTTTTGAGCGTTGACAACACCAATACCGTTGCGAAGGATAAAAACAAAAATCCGGAGCAGATCGGTGTTGCGGTTGCGTCACAGGAAACCTACATGAGTGAGCCGACAGCGCATGGCAGAGATGGCGGCAGATTCTGGAACAAACAGTGGCAGGAGGCTTTCCGTGTTCATCCCAAAGTCGTTACGTTGACCTGGTGGAATGAATGGGCAGCACAGATGTTTATGGTGGACGGAAAGAGGAGTTTTGTGGATAACTACAATCAGGAGTACAGCCGCGACATCGAACCGCTGCGCGGCAGGTTCGGCGACAACTACTACTACCAGCTCTGCGACTTCATCCGCCGCTACAAAGGCGTGGAACCGACGCCGGTCTATTCGGCTTACCAGACGATCGACCTCGGCGACATGCAGGCATGGAACAAAGTAAAAGCGGAATTCGCCGACGACAAAGGGGATGTCTTCCACCGGAACCATTACGGTTACGGAAGCGTAGGACAGTACGTCAACAACACGGGACGGAACGACATTCTGACCGCAAAAGTCGCCAACGACGGCAAAACGCTCTATTTCTACGTCCGCACGGCAGCGCCGGTAACCCCGTTCTCCGATCCGAAATGGATGCGGCTGTTCCTGGATGTCAAAGGCAGCGAATCGGGTAACTGGGAAGGTTTCCAGTACCGGATCAACAACGACGTGACCGACAATAAAACGAGCCTCGAAAAGTCATTGAACGGCTGGAACTGGCAGAAAATCGCCGATCTGGACTACCGGGTCGCCGGCAACGAACTGGTCGTGGCGGTTCCCGCCCAGGCGATCGGAATCGCGAATGCGAACGATTTCGCGATCGACTTCAAATGGATCGACAATGCGGTCGAAGAAGGCGATATCCAGGAATGTCTCTCGGACGGAGACGCCGCGC